>Ga0190343_1000019_pt1 | contig 92744 bp, 55 predicted proteins | sample 48721312_MG_FD_161664 | JGI IMG/M metagenome (GOLD analysis project Ga0190343, IMG submission 161664) | Hydrothermal vent microbial mat bacterial communities from Southern Trench, Guaymas Basin, Mexico - 4872-13-1-2_MG | ecosystem: Environmental > Aquatic > Marine > Hydrothermal vents >... | reverse complement strand
AGTACAACGAATGACGGGCCGATAAACGAATTAAGTACAACGAATTACGCGGATAAACGAATTGAGTACAACGAATGACGGGCCGATAAACGAATTAAGTACAACGAATTACGCGGATAAACGAATTAAGTACAGCTAATTACGCGGATAAACGAATTGAGTACAACGAATGACGGGCCGATAAACGAATTAAGTACAACGAATTACGCGGGTAAACGAATTGAGTACAACGAATGACGGGCCGATAAACGAATTAAGTACAACGAATTACGCGGATAAACGAATTGAGTACAACGAATGACGGGCCGATAAACGAATTAAGTACAACGAATTACGCGGATAAACGAATTTAGTACAACGAATGACGGGCCGATAAACGAATTTAGTACAACGAATGACGCTGATGGAGTCCAAAGCTTTAGCTTTGGCGATAAAAGTGTTGGATTCCAAGCTTTGTCCAAACCTGAAGGTTTGGACTCCATCTCATCGGCCGTTTGGGCGGATGAATTTTACTATATTTTATCTAACGAGTCATCCTCGCAAGGGCCCTTTTCCTCAACAAGCTCCCCCCCCTTTTTAGCCACGCTCAAAATGTGTTAACGGTTTTGTCGGGTGGATGACGCGCTATGTTCCACCCGATGTGGCTATACTTCAAACGGACAAAATTTCTGATTTTCGAGAGTCCCGACAAACTAAAGAGGGCAATCACAAGGGATGGCCCCTACATGCGAGATAAGGTTTGTGGGCCATACCCCGGGCAAGCTCGGTACCAAAAAAAAACGAAAAGTTGACCGTGTGCAGTAAACAACGCCAACGGTTTTGGTGGGTGGATGACGTGCGGCGTTTCGCCCGACGTGGCTCAAAATGGCCTGAAAAATCTCTCGTCCAAAAACCTGTCAAAAAATAGGTCAATAACCGGGGGCCGCGTCTCGCTATTCTGCCAAACGTTAGTTTGGACGATTGCCAAACCTAAAGGTTTGGACTCCAAATTTAAGTTTGGACGATTGCCAAACCTAAAGGTTTGGACTCCAAACTCAGGTTTGGACGACTGATAACTGATAACTGATAACTGATAACTGATAACTGCGTAATCCGCCCAACACTGTGCCAAGCTTGGCATATATTCTGCTAGTTTGTTTTCTTGCAAGTTTTCATGCGCTCGCCGTCAAGTCAATCCATGCCCGTTAAATCCCTTCTAACCCTCTTTTGAAAAAGGCGGGAACTCGTTTTTGGTTTATTTATATTTATAAACTATTTAAGTCCATTATGTTTAGCATCTCAGAAAAAATTTGGGGTAGTGATTGGTTTATTGGTTTGAGCGTCGGTATTATTTTATTGTTGGTGGCGCAATTAAACCTGTTACAACCGTTAGAGCGAATGGCTTATGATTGGAGCATTCGATATCAGAGCCGCAATCCGGGTGATAAAGTGGTCGTCATTGCGATTGATGATCGTAGTTTGGCGCAACTCGGTGAGTGGCCTTGGTCGCGCGCCGTTTTGGCGCAAGTGATTGATTTTTTAGCACCTAATAGTCAAGTCATTGGCGCTAGCCTCGTCTTTGCTAAACCGCAAAAAGACCCGGGGCTAGTTTACATTGACGAATTGGTGACATTTTATGCTAATTCTAAACCTTTAAATGTACTGCATGAGCAATTGGAGCAATTGGAGAACTTGATGAATAGGGTTAGTAAAGTAAGAGGACGGTATTCAATGGATAGAAAACGTCTTAAAAAATTGGTTGATTTTTATAAAAAATCTATCTTTTTGAATGAGTTACCTAATTCAGTGACGACGCTTGAAGATAAATTACAGGCTGCCGGTATTGATCTCGATAGTGATCAACAATTGGCTAATAGTTTTAAACGCGCCGGTAATGTGGTACTGGGAATGCCATTTCTGTTGGGCAAAGCCAACGATATTGCAGCGCCCTATTTGCCCGACTATGTGCAAAAGCATCGCCTTAAAACTATTAGAGTGCCGTTTGACACTCCTCGCAAAATACCACAACCCCCGTCGGGGGTGAATGCGATACCACCGCTGTTGATTTTTGCCAACAGTGTGTCAGGAATAGGTTATATTAATTTCGAGTCATCCCGTTTCGATTCGCGCAGAATGCCTTTAGTTATTAAATATAAAAATGCCTATTTTCCGTCGTTTCCGCTGTTAGTGGCTGCCAAAAGTCTTGGTGGTGAGAATAGTCATCTTGAAGTCCAGTTGGGCAAAGGGGTACGCATGGGGCAATTGCGGGTGAATACGGATGCGGCCTTGTACATGCGGCCTTTTTTTTACCGTGATACTGAACAGTCGTCATTGAGAGTTGATTCATTTGTCGATGTTTTATGGGGGCGTATTCCGGCCGAAAAATATCAAGATAAAATTGTATTATTAGGCATGACGGCTCGTCGTTTGAGTGAGTTCCATTCAACGCCGCTTGGTGAGATGCCTTCTGTATTAGTTTCAGCGCATACGTTGGCGAGCTTGTTGAATGAGGATTTTATTAAAGTACCCAGTTGGGCAATCGGGTTACAAATCAGTTTATTTATTATCACGCTTGTTTATATTGGTTTCTTGTTGCCGCAGTTGAAATGGCGTGTTGCCGTTGCTGTGAGCGGTGGATGGGTAGTGGTATTAGGTTTGTTGTATTTTAGTTTGCTTAACCAAGGTTTATTGGTACAGTTGATGCAGTCCATTTTCTTCGTGCTGTGTGGACACACTGGCTTGCAGATTAAACGGGGTGTTGTGGCTTATCAGGATGCTTTTCGCTTGCATCCCGATGCGGTAGAAAGTAATCGCTTATTGGGGCTGGCATTTCAAGGGCAAGGGCATTTAGATTTAGCGTTTGACAAATTTCGTTTGTGTCCACCCGATGCTGCTATCATGGGTTTGTTTTATAACTTAGCGTTAGATTATGAACGGAAACGTCAATTCCGACGCGCTGGCGCTGTGTATCGCTATATGCTCAGTCTTCATCCCGATTTTCGTGATGTAGAAAAACGTCTGGAGCGGCTGCACCGCTTTAGAAAACCTAAGTTATCGGGGAACAGTTTAACTGATTGGCTACTTTTAGATGGCAGCGAAAAGCCGGTTTTAGGGCGTTATCAGATAGAAAAACCTTTGGGTAAGGGCGCTATGGGCGTGGTGTATTTGGGCAAAGATTCAAAATTGGATCGCTTGGTGGCGATTAAAACGCTTCCGTTGTCACAGGAATTTGAGTCTCAAGAGTTGCAAGAAGCCACTATACGGTTCTTTCGAGAAGCCTCCGCTGCCGGGCGTTTAACGCATCCACATATTGTCACGATTTATGAAGCCGGGGAAGAGCAAGATTTAGCCTATATTTCTATGGAGTTTTTTAAGGGCGGTAATTTAGTGCCTTATACTAAACCTGATAATTTATTGCCTATTCCCACTGTCGTTGAGATAGTTATTTTGGTGGCGGAGGCTTTAGATTATGCCCATAGCCAAGGTGTCGTGCATCGTGACATTAAGCCAGCTAATATCATGTACAATCCGGCAACGGGTAAAATTAAAATTACTGACTTTGGTATTGCTCGCATCACGGATTCTAATAAAACTAAAACGGGCACTGTTTTGGGTACTCCATCATATATGTCTCCTGAACAATTAGCTGGCAAACCGGTGGATGGGCGCACTGATTTATATTCGTTGGGCGTGATGTTGTATCAACTGTTGGCGGGTACGTTGCCGTTTCAAACCGATTCGCTGGCGACATTGATGTTTAAGATTGCGAATGAATCGCCCCCGGATATTCTGTTGGTGCGAGCCGATGTACCGCTTTGTCTGAAGCGTGTGGTGGATATTGCTTTGCAAAAAAATGTTTTGGCTCGTTATCAAAGCGGTGCTGAATTTGCCAGTGTGCTGCGTGAGTGTGACAAGCTTGGAGAAATCTAGCATGTGCATAGAAATGGTTTGCCGCACCGATACGGGGCGAATCCGTCAACATAACGAAGATTGCCTCGGCGGTGATGAATCTTTGGGGTTAGTGGCACTTGCCGACGGGATGGGAGGCTATCAAGCCGGTGAAGTGGCGAGCGAAATGGCGGTTAAAATAATTATAAAACAATTATATGCGTCTATCAAAAGCTTGCTGCATGCCAAGCGTCGTACTAGCTATCGTTATCATTCGGCTACCGTGCTACTTGAACAGGCGGTGCTAAAAGCTAATCAGGCTATTTACGAGATGGGTGAACAGCAAGCTCGCTACCAAGGGATGGGCACGACGGTGGTAGCCGTGTTGTTTCATAATCATTTGATGAGTGTAGCTCATGTGGGCGATTCGCGTTTGTATCGGCTTCGCGGCAACGATTTTCGCCAAATCACTAAAGATCATTCAGTACGGCAAGAGTTGATTGATTGTGGACTTTATACGCCTGAACAGGCTCGCAATTCTCCTAATAAAAATCTGGTTACAAGGGCACTTGGCGTTGGTGAACAGGTTGATGTTGAAGTTCAAGAGGAGAGAGTTTTAGCACAGGATATTTACTTGTTGTGTTCTGATGGTTTAAGTGACATGCTGAATGATAGTGATATGCACAGCATTCTCTGTGATGCTGATACGCTTGAACAGGCTGCCCAATTATTGATTGATGCGGCAAATGCCAAAGGTGGCAGAGATAATATTTCTTTGGTTTTAGTTCGTCCGTTGTCGGTGGCTGCGAAACCACGAAAAGGATGGTTGCGACGGTTGTTTGGTAGAAACTAATGAAAAATGAAAAATGTCTTCACTTTACCACAGGTTTCACTTGTGGCTATTTATATTCAACCCCTTCGGGGTTGGCGCAAATTCTATACTGATAGTACAACGGATACGCGAAATAAACGGATTTTTTATTGGCGTAATGGCGGGATTGAAAGTCAAAATCTTTATTATGAGAAATCATATTTTTTATAAAAATCGGATTTCTTTACCTCTAATGATAAATCCGATTTATAAAAATATTATTTCTTTAACCTATGAATGAGAAATCCATGATAAATCCTAGATTTCTTTACCTCTTTCTTTACCTCTAATGAGAAATCCGATTTTTTAGAAAAATCGGATTTCTTTACCTCTACTTTAACCTCAATTTTCCTTCAAAATATCCACTCCCGCGGGTGGCGTGAATATAAACAGTCCTTTATCCAGTCTTCGATTTTGTCTGAGATGAGTGAAAGTGATGTAGGTGGTTTGTCCCAAATTATCCACGAGATCAAAACCGAGTAAGGTTCTCCCGCGCAAGTTGATACGCATACGCTTAAATGAGGCTTCTGCGTCTTTTGGAAGGAGTTCAAAGCGCGTTTTGCCCCGTTGAGAGGGCAGTTTATTGACAAAAAAGTCCTCTTCTATCTTGCGCTTGCGACTCAGTAAAAAAGCCGGGGTTTTGCCCAAAGCCTTGTCTAGGCTTTTCATCGTGATTTGTTCTAAATCCTTGTCGTATATCCACACATATTCTCCATCCGCAACTATCCATTGCTCGTAGGGGTGTTGATATTCCCAACGAAATCGGTTGGGGCGTTGCATGTACACTTTGCCTCGCGAGGTTTCTAATAAACTGTTTTGTTCATTGTAGAGATTTTGCTCAAATTGACCGTGCAAGGTGCGTAAACCACGTAAAAACTTATCGAGAATTTCGTCGGCATAGAGCAAGTTGGGGAAACACAAGAGTAAAATCAGGAACCAGTGTCGTTTCATAGTAGATACCTTTTGAAAAAAGTCCAAGGCGAACCTTGGAGGGAAAGAATCAATCGTCCAAGGCAAGCCTTGGATTCCAATCGTTGGGACTCGGTGGCGTTCAAGGTTGTTTTGAACTGGGATTCCAAGAATCGTCTAAGGCAAGCCTTGGACGGAAAGAATCGTTGAGAACCGTTGAATTTATTTCCATTTAATACTACAGCCCATGCTGGGCTTTTGATCCGAATTAACGGGTTGTCCTGCTAAGATCGCGTCTAAAGCAGCGCGGAGTTCTTCGCCAGTGACGGGAACATTGTTTTTGGGTGTCGCGCCATCCAAACGGCCACGGTAAGCACACTTTAAGTCTTTGTCAAATACATAAAAATCAGGTGTGCAGGCCGCTTGGTAGGCTTTGGCAACTTCTTGGGTTTCGTCGTACAAGTAAGGGAAGGAATAGCCCACTTGTTGCGCGACTTCTTTCATCTTTTCCGGGGCGTCTTCGGGATAGTTGTTAACATCGTTGGAGTTAATCGCAATGACAGAAACGCCTTTCGGTTGATAGTCTTTGGCGAGTTTCACTATTTCCCCATTCAGATGTTTGACGTAAGGGCAGTGATTGCAGATGAACATGATCACGGTGGCAGTGTCAGATTTTAAGCCTTGAAGTGTTGCCGTTTCGCCCGTGACGGGGTTGGGTAGAGTCAAATCGGGTGCAATCGTGCCTAACGGCATCATGTTGGATGTTTCAGCCATATATTTCCTCTTGATTTATATTTATCTATAGATTTTCAGAAAAATAATTTCAAAACAGCCTGTCTGAAAGCTTTCGTCCCCTAAAGGGGACTAAATAATTATCTGAATATCTATAGGTGACAGATATTGAAATAATAGCTTTGAAATAAATTTCAAGGCTATTCTTTTCTATAGCCAAAGAAATCCGATTTTTCCAAACGGATTTCTAGCGATTAAGAAATCCGATTTTTCAAAAAAATCTTATTTATTTCTTTTTTCAATTCAATAATATCATAATCGACTTAAAATTTTATTAGGTAATCTACCGTAGAGAAATTTATATGTACATAAAATTACTATCTATCAAGTGCCGTTTATTGGCCTTATTTTTAATAATTACAATAAGTTGTATTGGCTGTTTTGAGCAAGCGAACTCTTTGCCGCTTGAGAGATTAGTCTGCCGCCCGGCTTTAGTATTAGCCTTTATGCCGATAATGTGCCTAATGCGCGTTCAATGGTATTGGGAGATAACGGGACGTTATTTGTCGGCAGCCGCCGCGCCGGTAAAGTGTATGCGTTGGAAGATTTTAACCGCGATGGTAGGGCGGATAAGGTGCGCGTGTTAGCGAAAGGTTTGAATATGCCTAACGGCGTTGCTTGGCGACAGGGTGCGCTATTTGTGGCGGAAGTCAATCGTATTTTGCGCTTTGATAATATTGAATCTCAACTTAATTCGCCACCGCCGCCAGTTGTTGTCAATGACAGTTTGCCGCATGATCGTCATCATGGTTGGAAGTTTATCGCTTTTGGGCCTGATGACAAGTTGTATTTACAAATAGGTGCGCCCTGCAATGTTTGTAAAAAGGCCAATCCTTTGTATGCCAGCATTGTCCGCATGAATCCTGATGGTAGTGGTTTGGAAATTTTTGCTCATGGCGTGCGTAATAGTGTGGGGCTTGATTGGCATCCACAGACGGGGGAGTTGTGGTTTACCGATAATGGGCGCGATTGGATGGGAGATAATTCGCCTGATGATGAACTTAATTGGGCGGCGAGCAAAGGCCTACATTTTGGCTTTCCGATACATTTATGTTAACAAAAGTTAACAATAGCACACTTTCCACCATCGGCGGATCGTGAGGAGGTATCTACTTTGAAATCTGTTTTATGGCCCTCAAACCAGTGCCAATAGCCATACAAAAATAATGGTCTTTAGGCCTCCAAATAACTTTGAAATCTGTTTTATGGCCCTCAAACCGGTGCCAATAGCCATACAAAATTAATGGTCTTTAGGAGTCCAAATAACTACTTCGATTGAATATAAGCCGGGATTTGTGCTTGGTTATCTGTGCATCGGACAAAAGTCCGTTTAGAATTTCAGTCGTTTTCGTCGTCAAAATACCGACAAACTTTTGCACGGGTACTTATCAGTGAAAAAAAATTACCAATTAGCATTTAGCAATTACCAATTAGCAATTAGCATTTACCAATGACGGCCTATAAAATTGACACAGTAGCGTTACTGTGTAAGACTACAAATAAGCTTAATGTGAAGAGAAGTTGATATGAATGCAGTATCCACTCATGCGGGTAAGGAGTTAGCCGCCCAACGTAAGCGCGTTAAGAAAAACTGCGCGGTTTGTGGTAGGGAAATTGTGGCTTTGAAACAAGCTAAATATTGTTCAAATCGGTGTAGGCAACGCGCCAAATACTTGCGTCAGAAGATGGCAAAAGAGGCTTGATCGAGCGACTATAGTGAAAGTACAACTTCTTTTAGGAATAAACGGATTTTTTAAGTTTAATATTTGAGTTTAAAATCATAAGGCTTGCTAATTCAATCCTTTATTTCCAGAACACCTTTTTCAAGTACGTTCCATATAAAATCGCTAAATTTTAGATATTTTTTACATAAGGAGACTCTACCAATGTCTAGCGATAAATTCATCTTCAAAATCCACAAAAATGGCCGTGTTGATCGTGTCAAAGACTGTGACAATATCACTTGGAGAGATGTGATTAATGGGCTGGGAATCTCCGAAAATGAGATTGAATATAAGCCCATCCGGGATAGCGGTGTTTATGCCTTTTATGCCGATGACAGTGATGTCTTTATTTTTGGCGTTCCAGAACGTAAATCTGAACAATTCCGTGAAAATGAGATGGTGCATGGCATCTTGGCGAGTCAATTTAGTATATTGTCTCGCCCACAAGGGGCGCTGTTTTGAGAATGAAAAATGAATAATGAAAATGAAAAATGGGTAATGGGTAATGGACTGTTTTATACCAATTCTGGATTGAAACCCATTTTATAAACGACTCCCAATGTTCCAATAAATACCATCATAAGGCAAACCATAACATGGATTTTGATTAATGGTTATTAAAATGCGAATTAAGGGTTGAATTGAATATTATGAAATCAATGAATTATAAAACCGTATTTCAGATAAGTTATTTTATAAATCTTTTTCAGGCTAAAGTTTCGCGGAGCGAAACTTTAGCCTGAAATTCTACATTTTTAATTTTTCATTCTTAATTCGCATTAACACATCCGATGTTTAGCAAACATCGGAGGTGTTTTCCAAGTAAATCGCCAATTACCCATTACCAAATGGGTTACTCCTCAGCTTCGGGTTCTTTAGGTGCTTTGGGTTTTCTCTCATAGACTTGTACCGCCGGCTCAAGTAGCGCGAACCCATTTTTGATGCGGGTTCCCATTTTTCCAGTAATGGAAGCCATCCACATCGGATATTCTTCATTAGCTTTGAGTAGCTTCTCCCACGCTTTAGGACGTACCTTAATTTCGACTACCTGTCCTTCGACATTGACACAAAACCGTCGCCAGCCACGTTTGATGGTTTCCACCCAGTTAGGCAGTTCGGTAATTTTAATATTAACTTCCAGTCTTCCCGGTGTTTTTGGCATCCTAACGGGGGATGGTCGAGGTACGAACGGTCTTTGTGATTTTGCCACGCTTTGAGGAATAAATTCTTGCTTTTTCCTTGAGCCAAGCGTGAGCCTTGAGCTTCTTTCTTGAGCATCTCCCGCTCCATCTTGAGGTTGAAGTAACGCGGGCTTTTTCCGCAATCCAAGCGAGAGTTTGGCGCTTTTTTGCTGAGTTTGAGCGTCATCTTGAGGTTGCTTCGATTTTTTCTTTAATCCTAGCGTGAGTTTGGGACGGTTTTCGGTAGTCATAAAAATATTCTCCTTTATTAAATTCCCTCACCCGTTATTAACACATCCGATGTTTAGCAAACATCGGATGTGTTTTCCAAGTGAATAAATTCGCCAACCTGGCCCTCAAAAAATGAAGAATGAAGAATGAAGAATGAAGAATGAAGAATGAACAAAGACTTATAAATTTTCATGTTTCAGGTTTCATTTATTTCGCCAACCTGGCCTTCAAAAAAACCGCTTATTCAAGACACCTTAGTATTCTTCATTTTTCAGTCTTCATTTTTAATTTTTCATTAACCGGCAGTATCTCAAAAGCCATCGTCTGAAGATCGCCAAATACGTACGTTGCTGGTGCGCCCACATCGCCTACAGTGCCCGGATTACACAAAACCGTTTGTGTTCCTTTGATATTCGCCTGGCGTTCAACGAGTGCAAAATGAGTATGCCCATAACAAACCAAATCATAGTCACCGGTGACAGCCATCGCCTCTGCGTAATGGGGATAGTGGACTAAAAAAATATGTCGTCCATCCAATATAAGCGCGGCATCTTGCCCGTAGTAGTGAATCACGCTATCGGGCGCATGGGAGAGTTTTGACAATGTGTAGAGATCGCCAGTGTTATTGCCGTGAATCGCGTGAACGGGCAAACCATAAACTTGCAATTTTTGCAGTGTACTCGGTGCCACGATATCGCCACAATGCAAAACGGCCTCCGCTCCACGCTGTTTGGCATCTGCTACCGCCGCACATAGCAATGAAATATTGTCGTGACTGTCGGAAAGAATACCTATTTTCATTATCAGTTGTCAGTGATCAGTTGTCAGGATCAGTTATCAGAGTGATCATATATAATTTTACATGAAATTTAATGACAAGTTAGCCTTTCGTCATTTTCACAGATTTAAAGTACGTTCCGTATAGACTATAGATTTTCATATAAATAATTTAAAAACTTAAAGCCAACAGCTAAAGCAGTTGTCTAACAGCTAAAGTACCCTAAAGGGTACTAAGTCTCCGTGCAAGAGTTTGAAAGGTTTATGGATAAAAAAGCAACCGTTTTTGTGAGATTTATTGTTTTAAAATACCGGCACCGGTACTTATGGCTTGGGTTAGTAGGCTTTAGCCTCAATGCCATATCGTACCGCTTTTGGGTGAGGGCAACCATAAAGGATTGCCCCTACATTACATAACGGTTTGTAGGGGCAATCCCACGTGCAAAGCCCTTAACTTAATGGCATTGAGGCTTTAGCCTACTTTAGCTGTTAGCCTCAGAATTTATTCTGAGGCGGATTTGTTGAAAATAAACTAAGTACTTATGGCTTGGGTTAGTAGGCTTTAGCCTACTTTAGCTGTTAGCCTCAGAAACGAAGTAACGAGCGGAGCGAGATCATTTATTCTGAGGCGGATTTGTTGAAAATAATTATCTGAAAATCATAAGGCATGCTAATTCAATCCCTTATTTCCTTCAGCACCTTTTTCAAGTACGTTCCGTATAACACTGAAAAACTGATAACTGATAACTGTTCACTGTTCACTGAAAAACTGATTTTTCTATGCCCAGCGCGTTGATTTCTGCATCCGTTGCCAATAATTCTCGACAAGTGTCTGGGGCTAATGTACAGCCCAGTTGTTGTAATTCATTTAAAAAGTAACGCATGATCTCTTCAACCAATCGAGTATGGCGTTCTTTACCACTACTATCAGCAACTGCTTCCGTTAAAGCCACTTGTTTGTCTATCGAGTCATGCAGTTTATCTGCCAGCTTGGCGACATCGGTAACTTCTCCGTAATGAGTGAGATACATTTTTTCGGGGTGATAGGAGAGTAAACGGTTTATCGAGTTATGCAATGCCGGCGGATCAAATTGCACTGGCGTGGTGGACGCAAAAATGAAAGCCCCTTTTGGCGTCTCAAATTCTTTGAAAGAAATGCCAAAGGTGTCGCCGGTAAAAAAACACTTGGCGCGTTCATCAAAGAGGCAAAAATGGTGCTTTGCATGTCCGGGCGTATCTAAAAATAAGAGCGGACGGCCTTGAAAATCAATCACTTGTTCATCGCTCGCTTCAATGACTCGCTCTGCTGCGACTGGCGCAATTTCGCCATAACGGGCGATAAAAGTTTCTTCACCAAAAACGGCTTGTGCGCTGGCAATCAGTACGTTAGGGTTTACCATATGTCGTGCGCCGCGAGGATGCACCACTAAACGGGCATTGGGCAAGGCTTGCATAAGTTTACCCGCGCCGCCGGCATGATCTAAATGGACATGTGTCACAATGACATAATCGACATTTTCGCTGGGAATGTTTTTTTGCTGTAACACATCCAGCAAGCGCGGCACGGAGTAGGTTGTGCCTACATCAATATAGGCGGCGTGGTTATTTTCAACAAGTAGATGGCTGGCAGCGAAATGTGGGCGCGTAAAGCCAGTGTCTATGGTGGTAATGCCAAACGGGTGGTCTTGGAACGTGTTGTTATTCATAAGGATTTTTGATTGGAGAGAATTTGTTAATCGTTTGTAGTAGCGTTTGTAGTAGCGTTTGTAGTAGCGTTTGTAGTAGTCGCTTTAGCGACTAAAAGTCCAAAGCTAAAGCTTTGGACTCCAACTGACACTGGAAATTTTTTAAGTATTGGAATATTATAACCCCATTCTCATTTTCGCCATCATATAAAAATTATAGACTTCTTACCACCTATCAGTTTGTCAAACATGGCACAACGTCTCTATTAATTCGTTTATCCGCGTAATGAGTTGTACTTAATTCGTTTATCCGCGTAATGAGTTGTACTTAATTCGTTTATCCGCGTAATTCGTTGTACTTAATATTCAATGAGAAGGTGAATTAGGTTTTAAATGTGTCTTGCAAAACGCGAACACGCCTTATGCCAACTGGATTAATAAGGAGAGTCAATTTATTGACACCGAATGGTTGGCAAGTGCGACTTCAACCGATGGCAATTTAGCCATTTCTCTCAATTGGTTAAGAGAAATGGCTTTGAAAAGAATTGAGCAACTTCACCTACATGAATTTCTCATTTACTCGCCAGAAAGTCGTTCCCTGCGCCGCTTTAAAGAAGAAGGACAAAATTCAACCACTGGGTATTCATGGCGAAGGTTTATTTAAACTGTTAAAGGTATTGAGCCTAAAAAATAAGGCAAAATTAGAGGAAATTAACGAGAAGCTTCGCTTAATAGGTTGGTTTAGAGGTTTTGAAATTCCTCAAGAGTTATTATTTGGTCATGAAAAAATTCTCCAAATTAAAGACAAATACATAGACAAAGAGCTAGGTTATTTTGACCAAACCAGTGTCAGTGAAGGTTTTTTGTATTTGCTGTTGGGCGCATTCCCGTTTTCACGGTTAAGTACAACGAATTACGCGGATAAACGAATTAAGTACAACGAATTACGCGGATAAACGAATTAAGTACAACGAAACGCAGTGAAGGAACGCCTATATTGCTACTAGACGAATTAAGTACTCAATAGAAAAATAGACTTTTATCAATCCTTATCGATAATCTAATCGTTATTAACAAAGTACCCGGAAAATGGGAATGCGCCCTTTGCTGTTTTACTTCAGCCTTTTTGTCAGCGATGAAACACCGCCATTTTTTGCCATTGATAACATTGATAACTCTATTAACCCTAAATTGGGTTGGGAATTGATGGAAGAGTTAGTCAATTTAGCTGAAAAATACGATAAACAAGTTATCTTAACAACTCATCAGCCGGGTATTTTAGATGGTTTGAATTTGAATGATGATGAGCAAAGATTGTTTGTCGTTTCTCGGAATAAATCGGGATATACCAGAGCAAGGCGTATTTTGAAACCAAAACATCTCGACGGAGAATTGCCTGTGAGAATGTCAGAAGCCTTTTTAAGCGGCTATATTGGCGGATTGTCTAAGGGTTTTTAGGAGCAAAACGTTTGTAGTAATCGTTTGTAGCAACCCCGAAGGGGTTTTCAGGCTAAAGTTTCGCGGAGCGAAACTTTAGCCTGAATATGAATAGCCACAGGTGGAACCTGTGGGTTTTGGTATCAGACACGCGCCAACCCCAAAGGGGTTGAATGTAACTAATTGACTAATTATGGTATTGATATAATCAATAAAATTCAACCAGTTATACATTTCAACAAAAACAGTTACAATCAGCAATTATTTGTTTGTAGTAGTCTTTAGCGACAACTGATACTATACTCAAGAAGGGAAAAAATCGGACTTTTTGAGAAACCAAAATAACTTAAGTAACTACCGGAAAGCCCCAACGGGGCGATATTAATATAGCCTGGGGCAACGCCCCAGGAAATCCGGAAAGCCCCAACGGGGCGATATTAATATAGCCTGGGGCAACGCCCCAGGAAATCCAAGTTATGGCCACGTTGAGTATAATATTATGCAAATCGGCCCTTATATCTTCAAAAACAATCTCGTTCTTGCTCCGATGGCAGGCGTAACTGATCGCCCCTTTCGACAATTATGTAAAGAAATGGGAGCAGGCATGGCGGTATCAGAAATGATTTCGTCAAATTCCCTACTGTGGGGAAGCGAAAAAACTCAACGCCGCGCTAATCACGACGGTGAAACGGAACCACGCTGTGTGCAAATTGCTGGCGCTGATCCTCAATTGATGGAATTAGCAGCGCAATATAATGTCGAAAATGGCGCACAAATTATTGATATAAATATGGGTTGCCCCGCCAAAAAAGTTTGTAAAGTTATGGCTGGCTCGGCTTTGTTAAAAGATGAAACCTTGGTGGGCAAAATCCTTGAGGCGGTTGTCAAAGCCGTCGAAGTTCCCGTTACGTTAAAAATACGCACCGGCTGGGATAAACAACATCGTAATGGCGTGCGTATTGCCCAAATCGCGGAACAATCCGGCATACAAGCGTTGGCAGTGCATGGGCGCACTCGTGCTTGTGGATTTAGCGGCGAAGCTGAGTACGATACGATTGCCCAAATTAAAGCCACAATTAAAATTCCGGTGATTGCTAATGGTGATATTCGCAGCCCGGAAAAAGCTAAGTATGTGTTGGATTATACCGGTGCAGATGCGGTAATGATAGGCCGTGCGGCCCTTGGACGGCCTTGGATATTTCGTGAAATCGATCACTATTTAAAAACGGGTGAAAAATTGCCATCGCCATCTATCACATTCATCCGCGACACTTTGCTGGCACATATCAATAATCTCTATCAATTTTATGGTGAATATACCGGGGTGCGAATGGCACGTAAGCATTTATCTTGGTATAGCAAAGGGCAACCGCACGGGGCGGTGTTTCGTAATACGGTTAACCGGGTAGGAAGTCGTCTTGAGCAAATCAACTTAACACAAGCGTTTTTTGCACAGTTGGCAACGGCCCCCTTTCCCACTATACCGGAGTCCAAACTTTAGTTTGGTGGGTTTTCCAGGGGCGTTGCCCCTGGCTTTAATAATACTTACCGAAGGGGCTAATAGAGGTTAACAATTTAGCGTCTGGTTATTGGTACCCTCTTGTTTGGGGGCCATAAAATACTTTGAATGCTTTCAAATTAAAATATGGCCCTTAATTAATAAATCTCGCGCAATGCACACTTTTTACTCAGGTTTCCACATTCTTGGACGCTTAACGTCCCGACTGCCAAAACGGCAAAGGCGAGTGACACCTTTACCCATTTTATTTGTAGGGTTATTAGTCCCTCTTGTTTGGGGGCCATAAAATACTTTGAATGCTTTCAAATTAAAATATGGCCCTTAATCAATAAATCTCGCGCAATGCACACTTTTTACTCTGGAGTCCAAAGCTTTAGCTTTGGAAATAAACTGTTCGTATTATTTTTGTGATTGCTTAAATTCATCATAGTTATTACCATAATCACAATCCACGATAAAAGGGAACCTATTAATGAGTGACATTTTCACGACTGAAGAACTCGCCACTCTCTCGGCTCAAGTTGATGAGCAACTGCGTGAATTAAGTGAAGGTTATGCACCCGGCATGAGGAAGGGTGACACTCAACAGTTCGGTGTGCGTAAGGATGATGATTTGCCACCTAAGCAACGCCAAGCCATTGAGGACAACGCGCATGAAAACGCCGATACTTTTTTGCAAACGTTTGCAGACAAAGCCAAAGAAATTATCTGCGATGCCGATAGTGATTTGCGAAAGAAATCTAAATGGTTTGGCAAAGTTGATAAAGTGGTGCTTTTAGAGAGATTTGCAGTGTTATTGGCAGTGATGGGTTTTTCTGGGATTGGGTTGCAAGTTTTAGCGGTTGCCCTCACTGTCTATATTATTCATATTGGATTGATACCGTTTGCTGATAAGTATTGCAGTGAATAGGCTGAACCGGACGCATTCCGTTAGTACTTAGTACAACGGATACTCGAAATAAACGGATAAAAAGGAGCCGTGCCAAGTTAGTATGACATCTAGGAAAGCCTTATCGGAGCCGTGCCAAGTTAGTATGACAGATAATAAATATAGAAAAGCCTTATCCGTTTATGAAAGCGTATCCGTTGTACTAATTATTATTCATATTGGATAGAACTTACGCATTGACAAACTTAAATTTTTGTATTCACTCTTAATATCAATGAGTTATGAATATTTTACCAATGGCTAAATTGATGAAAATTGCCCAAAAACAAATTTGTAATTCCTTGTATTTAAAAAAAATCATAAATATTTTCATCTGTCAATGCGTAAGTCCTATTGGATTGAAACCGTTCGCTGATAAGTAAATCTAGGAAAGTCTTATCCGTTTATTTCGCGTATCCGTTGTACTAATCCGTTGTACTAATCCGTTGTACTAATCCATTGTACTAATTTTATACAAAGGCTCCATCATGCCCCAAGAACTCAACCTAGAATTCCCCACTGAAAATAAAGTCATTATCCATTTTAACGATCAACACTCTGACAGGCTGGATTTTCAATCTCCCGTCACCGAGGAAGATCAAAAAGACATCCGCTGGTACTTAGAGGTGTACGCTTATCTGTATACCACCGATGTTGATGATAAACGGGCTGCCAAAATCGCGGCACGATTGCCCGTATTGGGAGAAAGCTTATTAAAAGCAGTCTGTTACAACGATAAGGCCGCTGAACTCTTTCAGCAATTCCATCGCCAAGCCAATGTGGGCCGATTATTGACGATAAGTGCCAGCCACCCGGCGATTTTATCGTTGCCGTGGGAATTATTGCGAGTGCCACAGGGGCCTTATTTATTCCATGAAAAGCCCCGTATTTCGATACGTCGCCGTTTAGCCAACTTGGCTGATGCCAAAAAACCGTTAGCATTTACAGAAAAAGCGCATTTACATTTACTCTTTGTAGTCAGTCGTCCACGCGGTGCTGGGTTTATTGATCCACGTACTGATCCAATAGCGGTTTTGGATGCGTTGGATCAAACGGGGCGGATTATTGAGGTGGAATTTTTGCGCCCCGCTACTTTAGAGAATTTGATGGCTCGCTTAGAAGATAAGACGAAACCGCCTATCGACATTCTCCATTTTGACGGGCATGGTGCTTTTAATTCAGAGGAATCAATGGGCTACTTGCTTTTTCCAAACGACAGTAATTGGAATGTACAGAAAGTTTCTGCGGAAGGGCTGGGTTTCATTTTGGGCGCTGCCAATATTCCGTTAGTCATTCTATCCGCCTGTCAATCGGCAGCGATAGGAGATAGTGAAGAGCCAATGGGTACGGTGGCGGTGCAACTGACTCATGCGGGTGTGCCGAGCGTCATCGCGATGACTCATTCCGTGCATGTCAACGCGACTCGTGCGCTCTTTGCGGCGTTTTATCAACATCTGACGTGCGGCAAGGGTATCGGCGAGGCACTGGATAATGCGCGGAGTCATTTATACCAAAACCCCGATCGGATTGAACTGCAACGCGGGCAAGAACACGTTATCCTGAAATTACAGGATTGGTTTTTACCGGCATTGTATCAAGCCGGTGAAGATACCCCGTTGTTGACAACCCAGATTGAAGTAGAAAATCTAGAAAAACCGGCTGAGAGTCATTGGGGTAATTTACGCGCCTTACAAGCGGCCGGCTTTTGGGGGCGCACTCAAGAATTATGGCAAATTGAATGCGCTTTCGTCCAAGACAAGACGCGCCGCTTTACCATTTCTGGCTTTGGAGGACAAGGGAAAACTTATTTGGCTATCGAAGCGGGGCAATGGTTGTACCGCACGGGCTTATTTGAGAAAGTGTGCTTTGTGGATTATGCCGCATTTCAGGGAGTGGATGCTGTCGGCTTGGCGATTAGTACGTTGGCGACGGTGTTGGATAAAAGTTTAGTGGATGCTAAGGCAGCGACAGCGGCGTTAGCGCAGCAACCGACTTTGCTAATTTTAGATAATTTGGAGGCCATCACCACAGAATCGTTAAGTGAATTATTGACGATAGCAAAAAAATGGTCTGAAATCGGTCAATGTCGAGTATTGTTGACGACGCGCACCCCGGATTTTCACAATCCTGATTATCCAATTCAAAATAAAAACAAGATACATCAATCTTTGCCATTGCAAGGTTTGTCAAACGAAGATGCTCTAAAGTATTTCGAGCATTTAATGAAATTACCGCCAATGCCACAAGTTCAACCACCTAAACGCGATGAATTGTTAAGATTGTTTCAAAAGGTGGATTTTCATCCTTTGTCAATTGGCTTATTGGCGAGTCGCTTAAAAGAACTTACGCTGGATAAATTGGGAGAACGTTTAGAGGTGTTGCTTGAAGAAACGCCAGATAATCCGTTATTGGCTTCATTAAATTTATCGTTGGATAGATTGGATGAGGAGGTGCGGCGTTGGTTGCCGAAGTTGGGTGTGTTTCAGGGTGGCACTATGCTAACCAATTTGTTTTTCGATATTACTGGATTCACTGAGGAGCAGTGGCAAAAATTATATCCGGCTTTAGAAACGACTGGATTGATTCAAGCGGAACATCTTGCTGGTGGTAAAATTTACTTCAAATTTCATCCCACCTTAGCCCCGGCACTCTGGACACGCATCGGTTCTGAAGAACAGGCACAACTGCAAGCCAGTCATAGACAGTGTTATTATGAACAGTCTAGCTTTTTGTTTTTTGAAGATAACAAAAATCCCCACGAAACCCGTGCTGTTGTCCAGCGCGAATTACCTAATTTACTGTTTGCGGTTCACGGGGCATTGGATGCGGAGGAAGCGTATGCGGTGGAGTTTGTTAGGAATGTAAACTGGTTTCTTAATTTATTTGGACTCAACCGTGATAGCAAAGCCCTGAGCCAACGGATTGAACACTTGGATGATTATCTTGCCCATATCAATAAAGGTGAACAATTATACAGTGCTGGGCAATATCAGAAAGCAGCGCAAGTGTTTAGTGAAGTGCTAAAAGGTTTGGGGGATGAACCGAGTTATAACCGTGCTAATACTTTGCATCGTTTAGGACTATGCTTTGACTTTCAAGGACAAGCGGCACAAGCCGCAGAATGTTATCGTCAAGGTTTGGCCGTGGCAGAGCAGTTGGAACCGTCTCAAGATGTGAAGCGGGGGAGGGGTATTTTGCAGACGGATTTAGCGGATGTGCTGATGGCTATGGATGATTATGACGGCGCAAGGAAAGCTTATGAGTCTGCATTGACTATTGCAAAAGAACAAAATGATAATCGTCAGATAGCAGCGGTTGAAGGACAACTAGGCACCCTAGCCTTGGAGCAAGACAACCTCCAAGAAGCCGCCCAACGTTATACTAAGGCACAGGCGATTTTTCACCGCTTGAATGAACCAGAATCAGAAGCAGTGATTCATTATCAACTGGGCTGGGTGTATCAAGAAGCCAAGCAGTGGGAAGCAGCAGAACAAGCCTACCGAGAAGCAGCACGGCTTGATGAATCTCAAGGTAATCTAGTTGGTGCAACACAGACTTGGAATCAATTAGCCATTGTCACTGAAGGTGCTGGCAAACCTGAAGAGGCAGAGGCTTGGTATCGTAAGGCATTAGATGGTTTTAAAACTTTGAAAGAGAAAGGCAGTGTTTCCAAGGTACTCAACAACCTCGCCGACTTGCTACAAACCCATTACCCCAACCGCCTACCAGAAGCGCGGCAATTGGCGGAAGAAGATGAAAAATTAGACCCCGCAGCGGCTGAGATTTGGAAAACCTATAACATTTTGGCAGAAATTTCCGAAAAAAAAAACGGCACTAAAGCCTCTGAATATCGTCGTCAGTCGCGGGAAGCGTATCAGGGGTTTCAGGGGGCGCGGTATCAATTGCAGAAACATGGAAAGTTGATTGCAATGACGATTGTCGCTGTGGATGGTGTAGAAAATAGGGAAGCCGTAGATATTGCCCTAGAGAGATATGGAGAAGGTGGGAAAAATAGAGTGGCTGCTATTCGTTGCATCTTAGACGGCGAGCGAGATGAGGCGATGTTGTGTGAGCCGTTGGGTTATGGAGAAGCGGCGATTATTAATGCTATCCTGCGCGGGATTGCTGGGGAGGTTTGAACAAGATTTAACGGATTATTTGGTCTGAATCAGAATTTTCAGAATGATAGAATTTTTCAGAATGGATTATCATGTTTGAATTAGAACTTAAGAGTTTTCAATTTATTTTAAAATTATTATTCTGATAATTCTAAAATTCTGTAAATTCTGATTCAGACGATTAGGGGATGGACAGGATTAAAGATAAGATGAATATCCTGTTAATATTAAAATTCGTGTAATCCTGTTCAAAACAATGGGTTAATCCGTTTCGGAACGCGTATCCGTTGTACTAAAGGAAAAACCATGAACCGAAAAGTCAGTATTGTCATTGAAAAAGATGAAAATGGCTATTATGCCTATTGCCCGGAACTGCCCGGTTGCCAAAGTCAAGGCGATACGTTTGAAGAAATCAACGCCAATATCAAAGAAGCGGTAGAACTTTATATCGAAACACTCTCGCCAGAAGAAGTGGAACCGTATTTAAGCCGAGAAATTTATACGACAGCAATGGAAGTCTCCTTTGCCTAATCTACCACAACTCACCGCGCAACAAGCCGCTTCTATGCTTTTACAAGCAGGTTTCGTTCACATTCGTAGCAAGGGCATCTATGTAAAAAGTAATCGGCGCGTTGTTATCCCCTTTCATGCCGGAAAAACCTTACACCCAAAAATTGTCAAACAAGTGTTAGAGGCATTGGAATAACTTTATTCTGTTAGCGTGCTGCTGGGGAGGTTTGAACAGGATTACACGGATTAAAGGATAGACAGGATTATTTGTTGTCTGAATCATAATTTGCAGAATGATATAATTTTCATAATAGATTATCATGTTTGAATTATAACTTAAGCGTTTTCAAAATAACCGATGCTTATTTATTTTACCGAGTGCCAATCCATAGCCGCTCCGAAAAATCACAGGAGTCCAAACGACGCTAAAGTTTTTAGTTTGGCAGAGTAGTAGTGATACGTGGGCTTTGTTATTGACCTATCTTTTTGAGGGTTTTTGGACTATTTGAGGGCCATAAAGTGCTTTCAAATGAGGTTATGGCCCTCTGTCGCGCTTCATTGTTATACTTTTTGTAGGTGTTTTATTGCTTAACTTAATGGCAGTGGGGTAGAGCTTCGCTGCACCCACCATTTTGTTCAGGAGTCCAAACTTTTAACGATCAACATTCTGACAGATTGGATTTTCAATCTCCCGTCACTGAAGAAGATCAAAAAGACATGTTTGGGTAGTGTTGATGCTGCTACATTAGTTATTGTGGAAGACAAATTGCGTATTCTAATGGGTTTCTAAAAACGGCTATCTGTCGTCTTGCGGTTAAACGGATTATAAGCCCAGATTATCAACGCTATCCGGCAAAAGTTGTCTGAATGAGTACAACGGATTATTGTTAAGATGTGATTGTACGAGTACTTTGTCAAAGTTCTATTGACGGATAACAGAGTTTTAACTTGGCATTGCCAAACGACTCTGGCACTGCCAAACCTCCTGTTTTAATCCTGTTAATCTTTAAATCCGTGTAATCCTGTTAATAAAAATAGTGGGTTAATCCGTTCAATCCAAAATCCGTTGTACTAGAGGCTTGAGTCAATCCGTTTACTCCCCTAATCCGTTGTACTCACCGGAGACTAATATGCAAGCGATTGAATTTAAAACGGTTATGAAAATAGCTGGTTGAAAGTACCTCATCATTACCCATATTAAAAAAATAAGTCAGTCAAATATCTCATTACCAGAGGTAGAACCGGAAATATCCACAACAACGCCGGATAATCGTTATCCCTACATGGTACACATTATTATTATACGAATAACATGACACATTCACACACTCCAAAATGGGCGATTAAAACTTTAGTTCCCGAAGAAGTTTATACGGATCGTCAATACTTTTTAGACTATTTCTATCAAGCCGCTCTTAACGCGCGGACTCGTCGAACAATGTCCACTGTTTTGCTTGGACAACGGCGAATGGGTAAAACGGAAATCTTTAAGCGAGTCGTTAATCGACTGTTTTTTGAACAAGATCATCGTGATCCGGAGGCGGTGGTACCTATTTATTATAGTTTTCAGGATCAGGTCACGGGTCGTTGGGATTTTTCAATCAAATACGTGGAAAATTTCATACGTTGGTACGCCGCATTTCGTTTACGTGAACCACGCCTCTTATTGGAAGAAACTTTAGATCGTGAGGAATTAGTAACCCTTGTCCGTCAAAAAGTGGCTATGACGGAAGGTGTTGAAGGTTCACTTCACCTGTTAGGGAGTTTTCTGAAAAAAACCGTCACCATACCTGAAGAAGTGGCTCTTTGCCATCCTCGCCGTGTTTCAGATTATGATGACAGCAGCATTGTCGTGTTTTTAGACGAGTTTCAAAATACACGCATGCCACAATATCAGTTTGATGTCGTGGGCTATATGCAGGAAGCGGTAGAATCGCCTACCTGTCCCCATTTTGTCACCGGCTCGGCGATGAGTATTCTGGCACGGGAAATTTTGGGGCGAGGTTCGTTATTTGGGCGTTTTGACAGTGAGCCAATTCAACCGCTTACCGGCTACTTTGGTACCGAACTGACACGCAAGGCGGCTAAGTATTATCAAACCACCTTGAGCGAAGAAATTGCGCCCGTTGTAGCCGAACGCTGTGGCGGAAATCCTTTTTATATCACTGCGGTTATCAGGCAAGCGGCGAAACAAAAACAAGCCTTGAAAGATGAACAGACACTTAATGCGATGTTAGCGGTTGATTTAAGCTCAGGCTTTATTTGGAACGAGTTGTCCGATCAAGTCAACCGCTGGATTGAGCGGATAAATGATTATGGTATCACCAAATGGATACTCTATCTGTCGGCTTTGGAAGAAGGAGAAGAGATAGATATTAAACGCATTCAGCAACAACTTTTGGAACGAGACGCTCAACAAGTCTCCATTGAGACAATCAAAGAGGTGTTAATTAAACTCTCCCGAGGTGATCTCATTGACTACAAAGAATTTGGTGGCTGGTTTGCGAAGATTAATGATCCCATTTTGTTAGATTTTTTGAAAGTCTGGGGCAAAATTGAAGTTGAAAAGCAAGATGGGGAGATCGTTCGGGACAAGTTACGGAAGCAATACCGCCACCTTAAACAACAAGTCAGTGAACTGAAGGGCTATTTGGCCGAAGTTTACATGGCTCAAATTCTGCTCAATGCCCAACGGCAAAACTTACCTGGGGAATATTTTCATCAGGAACAAAATATTTCCGTGCCCTATTTTACTTATGTTCGGCTCCGAGAACGCTTAGGGCCGGGTTTGGGTTGCGAAATGGATGTTCATGGGGGTGCTGGTGCTGAACAATGGGTGGCGGAAAGTCGGTGGATTACGGGGCGAAAAGTCGGTGTCAAAGACGTTAACCAATTGCTTGACAAAGCGGAAATAGTCCGAAAAGATAGGGAAGCTGACATTGTACGAGTCTGGTTTTTTGGGCATGAGGGTTTTACCGGGGAAGCCGAAACGTTGATGGAAAAACAAGGGGTTTTGTGGTCTACCAGAGAGGATTTAGATGGGTTGTTGGACTATGTGAAATTGAGACGGTTGCCAAGACTTTAAATGCGAATGAAAAATATGAACAAAGATGTCATTTCGAGTCCCGACGATCCCTTTGAACGGAGGGAACTTGATTAAAATGGGTTGTTGGACTATGTGAAATTGAGACGGTTGCCAAGACTTTAAATAAATCATAAGGGATGGTTCTCACAGCGCGAAACCCATCCCTCATGTACTTACTAATAATGATCCACATATTGGTGGGCAACAAAAACACGTTGCCCACCTACAGGGCTATCCGTGTCCAAAGCTAAAGCTTTGGACTCCAAACGGTTCGTGTATATTATACCAATTGAGATAAAAATGTTCGCGCCGGTACTTTAATGGGAGTCGTATGTTGAAAACAGTCGGCTTTCACAAAGTCAGCTTCCATCGTTACTTGAAAGGCGTATTTTGCCCCCGTTTTTGCTTGAAACAAGGCTAAATGGGGATTCAATGCTGCTTGCATAGAACTTTTAACTTCTACCAATAGCCAAGGTTTGTGATCTTTAGTCACTAAAAAATCGACTTCTTTTTGATCTTTGGTTCGCAAATAATATAAATAAAATTCACCTAATCCAATGTCAGTCCACGCATGAGCCGCTTTGAGGAGGTGCGATGCCACAAAATTTTCGGCTTTTGCACCGTTATCAGAAATGCTTGACCAATCCCATAAATAGGTTTTAGGCTCCTTTCGTAAGGCGGTGGTGATATTTTGATACCAAGGACGAATGCGATAACAATAATAAAACCCTTCTAACACATCTAACCAACGACGCACCGTATCGACTGACACGCGCAGTTGTTTAGCCAGCGTGCTGTATTTTGTGACTTGCCCCGCTTGTTTTTCCAATAATACGACCAACATTTCTAATTGGGCAATCTCCTGCACTCTAGCCACATCACGAATTTCTTCTCGAACCAATTGCTGTTGTCGTAATCGTCGCCAACGATGGTAAAAACGAGGTTTAGCCTTCAAAAAAGGTTCTGGAAAACCACCGAATTGATATAAATAGGTATATAGCTCAGACGCTAGAGCTTGCGGCGCTTGAATCAGTTTATCTGTAGTCCAATCAGCATTAATCAACTCAGCAACAGTGAAAGGATGAAGCCGATAATTGAAATATCGCCCCATTAAACTATCACCGCCTTTTTTAAAAACATCCAACCGTGCGCTACCGGTGATTAAAATAGCCAGTTGTCCTTCAAATCTGTCAAATAAGCCTTTTAAAAATAATTTCCACTGGGAATATTTGTGAATCTCATCCAGAATCAGTAATGGCGAGTGCGCCGATAATTGGTTTAAGCCCAACATATCAACCAACGTGGCGGTTTCACCTAAGATAATCTGGCGATGTTCAATAGCATCCCAATTTAAATAGACAGTGGGCTGGAAATATTGGCTAATCTGTTTAGCCAAAGTGGTTTTACCCACTTGTCTCGCACCCGATACAAAAGCCATTTGTCGATGCTCGACTAATTCATTAGCTAAAATAGCGTGATAATACCTATCCATTTTATTATCCATCGTAAAACAGTTATGACTATTTTACGATAGATAGGAAATTACTCAAGATAATCTCGCGCTTTTAACGAAAGGTATTGCATTCGCCAATCAATGAGTGCATAATTATCCGCATTTTTCACCCACCATGTCAGGTGGGTTTGGTTTTTGGTTGCCGGCCCCAAACCACGTTGCTAGGCATGTATTTAATTTTTTTTAAAAACGCCGGTATATAATCATTTTTTTTGAACTCCCTAATTGGGTTAGTTTGGATTGTTATAAAGGAAACTTTTGATTATGAATAGAGTACGAAAACGCACCGCGACGAGTTTACTCGTCAGTTCAATGAGCCTAGCCCTGTCTTTGTCAGCGGCTACCACCGCGTCATCACACCAGGCTGAGGCGATGACTACGGTGTCTCCCGTCTTTTCGGCAAATAGTCGGCCTGACGAGGCACAGTTCATCAAGGTAAAGAGAACGTCTGAGGATAACAGTCTCCGTGTCATCTTTCAACATTATCTTGATCGAAATGGCTACGGCGTGACTCTTCCCAAAGAGACGGTAGTGATCTCGCCCGATAAAATCGACACCAATCCGCTGTTCTTTTTTGAGCTCCTCAAACAGAAATGGTCTCAGTTGGCAATGCTGAGAAAACCGGTGCAAGCCAGCACTGTTATTGAGTTGGTGTTGCCAAGGCGGGCGGCTAAAGATTTCGGCAAATTGCCGGTGCTGTTTATGGAGACTGACATAGACAACGATGGCATTGGCAAAAGCGATTTGGCGTGGTTTCCCTATCAGCGCGAAATCACTGAAGTAAGGCGTGATAATACCCTTGTTGATAGCAAGGGCTTAAAGGCTCACTTCACTTTCAGCGACAAATTTGAGTCTCTGACTGCCCAGTTAAGTTTATTGGGAGTCACCGCGACCGAAACAAGCGGGAAAGGTGCCGCTTCTTTGGGAGAAACCACCTTCAGTGGCACATTCGATGCCGATTTGATGCCCACCCAAATGAGTTTGAAAGTGCCGACTTTCAAATTCTCTATTCACAAGCGGCATGATGACGGCGAACTTAATTTGCAAGACTTGGCGTTCAACGTAGATGTCGCAAAAACCAGCAACGGCCTTAAACTGGTTGAAGTGGATGCCCAAGTGAAGCATGTTTATTTCCGTGACAAGGACTCAAAATTCCGCCTAGAAAATCTGGTGGTGAAAAATGACTTCGATGAGCAAGGCGATGTTATCAACCTCACCGTGCATGCGAAAATCGGCAAATTGCGCCCACCAAAGGCCTTGACATCGGGCAATGACGAGTTTGCGAGCTATGTCGGCCAAATCGCCCTTCGCCGCTTAGACGCTGAGGCCTTGTTGGCGTTGCAAACCACGGCCCATAAGTTGTCTAAGCAAAAATATCATCCAAGGTTAGAGGAGAAGATGAATGAGAAATTCATCGAAGTAGTGCCTCAATTGTTGGCAAAATCTCCCGAAATCGTGCTGACTGATACGCTGGAAACGTCAAAAGGGAATGCGCAAGGTAGCCTGAGCGTGAGTATTGACGGGGCAAAAGTGACCTCGCTGGAAAACCCATTCGCTTTAATCCCGGCCTTGCATGCACGGGCCTCAATCAGCATCGACAAAACGTTGTTAGAACAAGCATTGGCGATGCTGGAAAAAGAATCGCCAAGTGAAGCCAGAGATATCAGGGGACAAATCAAAATGTTTGTCGCGATGAAATTGCTGGTTGAGACGGACAATAGTTACAAATCTGCCGCTGAGTTTAAAAAGGGTCAGTTGATTGTCAATGGGCAGGTAATACCCTTGGAGGCCTTCTTTTAGGGCGGATTCATCAGCAACTCATCTAGTATAAATTGCATGGAGTCCAAAGCTTTAGCTTTGGATTCCAGCCAAACCTAAAGGTTTGGGTTCCAGCCAACCTAAAAAATCATAACAACGTGAATTTCTAACCGTGCGGTTCGGTAGCTTTCCCAAAGGTGCCTACTTTACCTGCCCCCTTACCCCAAATTCCTTATCGGAAGTGGGCCAGGCTAAGGCTCAACACGGTAAAGATTTTGGCGTTTATCGCTATCCGTTTGAATAAGCTTTGCTACCCGAAGGTTCGCGTCTCCATTGTAGTAGAGACATTGCCGAAAAATTCACAAGGCTTTTTCCTGGGGCGTTGCCCCAGGCTTTATTAATGTCGCCCCGTTGGGGCTTTTTCCTGGGGCGTTGCCCCTCCCGACAATCGGAGGGATCATATTAATCTCGCCCTGTTGGGGCTTTTCGGTATTTCCTCAAAAAATCCAATTTGTTCCCTTCTTGAGTATATATCGTAATAATCGCCACCGACTTCATAAGCGGTTTCCATAAAACTGGCAATATCTAGCTCGGCTCATAATGAATTATTGTAGTTTGCTGTTGTGCCAAAGCTAAAGCTTTGGACTCCATATCCTTTCTTATAACTAATCCTTGTAGTTTGCGGTTGTGCCAAAGCGGCAAGCGTTGGGCTCCAACAACTTTATCCGTTCTTATAACGAATCGGCCTGTAGTTATTATCCTTTATTATAACGAATCGGCCTGTAGTTATTATCCTTTATTATAAAAAATCCTTGTAGTTATTATCCGTTATTATAACGAATCCTTGTAGTTTGCTGTTGTTGTGGCAAAGCTAAAGCTTTGGACTCCAACAACTTTATCCGTTCTTATAACGAATCGGCCTGTAGTTATTATCCTTTATTATAACGAATCGGCCTGTAGTTATTATCCTTTATTATAACGAATCCTTGTAGTTTGCTGTTGTTGTGCCAAAGCTAAAGCTTTGGACTCCATATCGGTTATTAAAACGAAACGAAGTTCAGCGGAGCTAATCGGCCTGTAGTTATTATCCTTTATTATAACGAATCGGCCTGTAGTTATTATCCTTTATTATAACGAATCCTTGTAGTTTGCTGTTGTGGAGCTAATCCTTGTAGTTTGCTGTTGTGAGTTGTACTATCCGCCAATTTTTTGTATGATATTTAACAGTAGCATTCACTAACCCTTTCAATCGGAGAACCCCATGCGACTGATTCAATGCCATATCGTACCGCTTTTGGGTGAGGGCAACCATAAAGGATTGCCCCTACATTACATAACGGTTTGTAGGGGCAATCCCACGTGCAAAGCCCTTAACTTAATGGCATTGATGCGACTGATTATAATATTACTCATCACATTCACGTTAATCCCCACCACCTCGCTTGCCGAGAATAAGCGAATTATCGACATCTACCAACAACAGCTTGAGGATTTAAGGATAGCACACGCCAAACTCAACGCGTTAAGTAAAGACGCGGCCAAACGAGCGGCCCATATTGAGCAACTCATTAGCAAATATGAGGCAGCACTCAAAACGGCCACGCAAGACATAACGGACAAACACGCGGCGCGGCTAAAACAACGGGAGGCCGAACATGCCAAAACCGAGGCAGCTTACCTGAAAAGACTCGAAGCGACGGCAGAATTAGCGGACTATCATTATCAATCGGCCAAAAAAACCGACGCGCAAATCAAAACACTGCTAACGGGATTGGGCATGTCGGCCGAACAAGTCCTCAAGCTGACGGCGGCCATTTCAGCACTGCAACAAGAAATCAAGCGCAATCGCAAGGAAATGGAAGCCATTCAAAAATCACAGCTAACGGAATTGGGCGAACAACTCCTCAAACAAACAGAGACCATTTCGGCACTGCAACAGGAAATCAAGCACAATCGCAATGCCATCCACGCTCTACAGCCCGTCAGAACTTTCCAAGGGTATAGCAAAGCAGTTTACTCAGTGGCCTTTTCCCCAGACGGCCGCTACGCGCTGTCGGGTTCATCTGATAAAACGCTCAAACTATGGGACGTGTCAAGCGGACAAGCCGTCAGAACTTGGAAAGGGCATACTAGCTATGTTCAGTCAGTGGCCTTTTCCCCAGACGGCCGCTACGCGCTATCGGGTTCAGATGATAAAACGCTCATTTTATGGGACGTGTCAAGCGGACAAGCCGTCAGAACTTGGAAAGGGCATACCAGTTCTGTTAAGTCAGTGGCTTTTTCCCCAGACGGCCGCTACGCGCTGTCGGGTTCATCTGATAAAACGCTCAAATTATGGGACGCGTCTAGTGGGCCATTGCTGCTGGTTAAATAACTAGAACTCGTCTCATTGTTTGAATGTTATCACAAATTCAATCCCAAAGGAGTTATGGGGGCGTTGGTTGATTTTGGCCCCTTCCTCCCAGGTTTATCTCGTGTAGCGAGTTACTGCGTTTCACCTCTTGCTCTTATCTCGTGTAGCGAGTGACGGCGTTTCACATTCAACCCCAACGGGGAAAATAATAATTAATGATTAACAATTAATGATTAATTCTTAATTTCCCCTACGGGGTTGGGGTGATGAAAAGGAGGTTCCTTTGGTTCTAAAACGTGATCCAATTTTTATTCCGCTTCATTTTTATTATTTTAAAAACAACAAGTTAACTATTCTTTAATTATCTCGCTCCGCTCGTTACTGCGTTTCATTAATCATTAATCATTAATCATTAATCATTAATCATTAATTATTTTCATCACCCCAGGTTGGGGCCCTTCTCCGGCCATCCCCCAGGTTGCACCCTCATCCTTATACATAAGTTTTTAAATAATTGATTTTTAATGATTTTGAATAGTAGGCCCCATGTTGGGGATCCATTAAAGATATCCGTTTATTTCGAGTATCCGTTGTACTTATCAGGAATGCACCAGGTATCCAATAAACTTGTGTATAACGATGAGAGGTTTCACCAGCTAAAGCTTTGAACTCCAGTCACACAACCTGTTGATTTTAAAGTTGTTTAACATTTTTAGTTCACATCAGATCAAGGCCACACTCTTCTGGAACCCTTTAAGATACGGGTGGGGCGCATTCCCATTTTCCGGGTACGAAAGTTATAGCTTGTAGTAGGCGCTTTAGCGCCCAAGTTTATAACAAGCACTTTAGTTAGCGCCTAAGTGTTGTACCAAATTCGTTTAGTAGCAATATAGGCGTTCCGCCACGGCGTTTGGCGTTCCAGAACGAAGTTTCGTTGTACTCAATTCGTTTATCCGCGTAATTCGTTGTACTCAATTCGTTATTCGTTTATCCGCGCTTGTGTCGTTGTACTCAATTCGTTATTCGTTTATCCGCGCTTGTGTCGTTGTACTCAATTCGTTTATCCGCGCAATTCGTTGTACTCAATTCGTTATTCGTTTATCCGCGCTTGTGTCGTTGTACTCAATTCGTTTATCCGCGTAATTCGTTGTACTCAATTCGTTATTCGTTTATCCGCGCTTGTGTCATTGTACTCAATTCGTTTATCCGCGCAATTCGTTGTACTCAATTCGTTATTCGTTTATCCGCGCTTGTGTCGTTGTACTCAATTCGTTTATCCGCGCTTGTGTCGTTGTACTCAATTCGTTTATCCGCGTAATTCGTTGTACTCAATTCGTTTATCCGCGTAATTCGTTGTACTCAATTCGTTTAGTAGCAATATAGGCGTTCCAGAACGAAGTTTCGTTGTACTCAATTCGTTTATCCTGAACTTTTAAAAATTGAGTCGTTTACTGTGAAAATACCCATATATAGTACAACGGATACGCGAACCGTAGGTCAGCGGAGCTAAATAAACGGATTTTCATATTTGGGGGGTGGCAAAATAATTTAGCCATGACGATTTATTTCCCAATCAAAGTACTCATCAGGAATGACAAAACTTATCTGGACTTTTAAAAATTGATTCGTTTATTTCCCAAACTAAAGTTTGGACTCCTGCCAAACTAAAGTTTGGACTCCTGCCAAACTAAAGTTTGGACTCCTGAATTATTTTTGCTTTAATACCAATAAGGTAATGTCATCGTACACTTTTTGTGTGTCAATATATTGCCGCACATCGGCAATAACGGCTTGCTGGATAGCGGCGGCACTGAGATGCCAGTGGCGACTGATAACTTCGCACAGCCGATCCAGTTCGTAAAGTTCCATATTGGGGTTTCGGGCTTCTGTAATGCCATCGGTGTAGAGGACAATGCCATCCCCCGGTTGTAACGTGATTTCCATTTGTGAGACAAACTGAGTAATATCAGGTTCTACCCCAATCATGAAACCCAAGTTAAAGGTATCAATCCGTTCTACTTTGCCTCCCTTGCGTACGACTAAAACCTCTTCATGTTGTCCCGTCAAGCGCAAACGACCGGCCCGATAATCAAGTAAAGATAGGGTTAAGTTTTTATCTGAACACAGGCGCTGCATATTGTCATAAACGGTGCGGTTGATAACCTTCAAAAATTTCTCAGGATCTGTCACATTGTTGTTGAGCAGAGTTCGCACGGCCGTTTGTACCATCAGCATTAACACGCCGCTTTCCAGTCCATGTCCTGTTACGTCTCCGATGCCAATTTTGATGCTACCATTATGTTGAAGAACATCGTAATAATCGCCACCGACTTCATATGCAGGTTCCATAAAACTCGCAATATCCAGCTCAGTAATTTGCTTGAGTTCTTGTTCTTTGGGCAACACCATCTGTTGTAGACGGCGCGTTATGTCTAGTTCCGCGCTCATGCGGAGATTCTCTTCTTTGAGACGCTCATTAAGGGCCGTAATTTGTTGGTTGGCTTTTTTTAGTGCTTGGTTGGTTTTTTGCAGTTTTCGAGTCAATTCTTGAATGCGTAGATGTGTGGTGAGACGTGCTAACACTTCTTCGTGTTGTATCGGCTTAGTCACGTAATCCACGCCGCCTACTTTAAACCCTTTTAGCTTGTCTTCGGTACTTTCCAGGGCCGTCATAAAAATGACAGGAATATCTTTGGTGGTTTCATCTGCTTTTAAGCGATAGCACGTTTCAAAGCCATCTATGCCCGGCATGATGACATCTAATAAGATCATGTCGGGCCGAGCTTGGGCCCTTTTTAGCCCCATTTCTCCATTTCGGGCGATCATAATCTTAAAGCCGGAATCGGCCAAATAATCGACTAATACTCCCAAGTTGGTGGGGTTGTCATCAATAATTAGAATGACGTAATCTTGAAACTCAATATTTTTTTGAGTATGGCTTTCTGTGACGGCGTTCATTTATTTTTCTCCAGAGGTTCGTTCATCTCACATTCAACCCCTTTGGGGTTGAGCTTTCATTTTTCATTTCGCCAACATGGCCCCCAAACCGCGTTGGATAGACACCTTGGTATTTTTTATCCGTTGATTTCGAGTATCCGTTGTACTTATCAGGAATGCACCCAGTATCCAAAAGACTTATGTATAACGATGAGAGTTCCACATGGGGCTATTATCTCGCGTAGCGAATTACTGCGTTTCACATTCAACCCCTTTGGGGTTGAGCTTTCATTTTTCAATTCGCCAACATGGCCCTCAAACAGCGTTGGATAGACACCTTGGTATTTGTCATTTTTCAGGATTTCTCCGTCTGTCGAAATGACAAATGCCGATAGGGCCTTCAATCAAATCGAGTTAATCAATTCGCCAACATGGCCCCCAAACCGCGTTGGATAGACACCTTGGTATTTTTTATCCGTTGATTTCGAGTATCCGTTGTACTTATCAGGAATGCACCCAGTATCCAAAAGACTTATGTATAACGATGAGGGTTCCACATGGGGCTATTATCTCGCGTAGCGAATTACTGCGTTTCACATTCAACCCCTTTGGGGTTGAGCTTTCATTTTTAAATTCGCCAACATGGCCCTCAAACAGCGTTGGATAGACACCTTAGTATTTTTCATCCGTTTATTTCGAGTATCCGTTGTACTTATCAGGAATGCACCCAGTATCCAAAAGACTTATGTATAACGATGAAGGTTCCACCTGGTGCTAGACACTGTAGGCAAGCCAATCCATCACATTTATTTGAGGGCCATGTAGTCATTCGATTTGATTCAAATCACATCAAAAATGGCTTAAACCTTACCACCTATTATTATTATGCCAAACACAACGCCTCTATTAATCCGTTTATCCACGTCATCCGTTGTACTCAACTCTTTTCAGAAACCCTTCAATTAGGGCCACAATTTGTTCGTCTTCAAAGGCCTTCGCCAAATCTCGCAGTTTGTGTGCAAAGGGAATGTACTTATCGTCCATATGTTCAAGTTGGTTGGCTTGTTCTTGAAGGTCTCGTACTCTTCCCAACATGGCGAGCTCATATAACACTTCTAGTTGTTCAGGCGGCGGTGGTATCATAGACGCTGTTGCCATTTGACTGGCGGCCGGATTTTCGGCAATGCGTTCTTGTTCGTAAATCCATTCAAAATCCAAGTGAGTTTCGAGTAGGGCAAAAAGTTTTTCAGTTTCCACCGGCTTGGGCAGAAACGCATCACATCCGGCTACCCTGCTCTTCTTTTTATCCATTTCAAAAACACTGGCTGAGACGGCAATGATGACTACCTGTTGCAATTCGGGTATCTGTCGTATTTGTTGCACGGCCTCAAATCCCGTCATCACCGGCATTACTAAGTCGGTCAGTATCAGAGCGGGCTTAATTTGCTTCGCTATTGCCACTTCTTGTTGACCATTTTCAGCTTCCACGATGTCAAAGCCAATCTGTTCAAGTAGGTTGACTAGCACTGAACGGTTTTGCGTTCTGTCATCGACTACCAGTGCGGTTTGCCGTTTTCCTTTATAACCTATAATCTCTTTCTGTTGACTGGGTTGTTGTTGGAAGCTGTCGGCCGCCACGATGGGTAAGGTTAAGTCAAACCAGAAGGTACTACCTTGGCCTAATTCGCTGTTGACTTTCAGTTCACTGTCCATCAGTTGGACTAATTGGCGGCTAATCGCTAAACCTAAGCCAGTGCCCGCCGCTCGGCGTTGAGTATCGCCAACTTGTTCAAAGGGCAGGAATATCTTGTCTAATTGTTCTGGCGTCATTCCAACACCAGTGTCTTCTACTTCAAAGCGGAGATTCTCATAATGATGGGTTTCAAAAACCGCCGAGGTTTTGCCAGACACCGTCATTCGCGGTGCGAGCTCAACCTCGTTTTCCAACGCGTTATCAATGACACTGACTCTTAAAGCCACGCGGCCTTTATCGGTGAATTTGACGGCATTGCCTAACAGGTTGATTAAGACTTGTCGCAATCGTTTTTCGTCGGCTTGCACACCGGCGGGTAAGGTGTTGAGGGCCTGATAATGAAATAAGATGTCCTTTTGAGCCGCGCGCATACGGATGATGCCGGCAATGCCATCCATAAAGTTGGGCAAATGGAAGGCGGTGGGGTAGAGTTCCATTTTACGCGCTTCGATTTTGGACAGATCTAAAATGTCGTTGATGAAGGTTAATAGGTGTTCTCCACTTTGGTAGATGATATCTAAGCCTTCCTGTTGTGGCGTACTTAATCCTTTGTTACGCTTGAGAATTTGGGCGTAGCCTAAAATCCCATTGAGCGGTGTCCGTAATTCGTGGCTCATGTTGGACAGGAATTCGCTTTTGGCGTCGCTGGCGACTTCGGCCGCTTCTTTGGCGTCAATGAGTTGCGATTGGGTTGCTTTGAGATCATCAAGCGCCCGGGACAATTCCTGTGTCCGTTGTTCTACTAAGTCTTCCAAATTGTCGTATAGCCTAGCATTGTCTAAGGAAATCGCCATTTGTGAAGATAAGAGGTTGAGTACCTCTAATCTATTCTGGGTAAAAGTGCCTGTACTTAGGTTGTTTTCGAGGTAGATCAGGCCGCTGAGTTTGCCTTGGTTGATGAGCGGCAGACATAAAATGGACTTGGGTTGTTGTTGACTGACATAAGGATCTTGGATAAAATTACCATCGTGGGCGGCATTATGCAACACCAGACTTTCTTGGGTTCTGACGACGTAACGGATGATGGCTTCTGAAAGTTGGTCACTGTCTTCAATCGGTTGTGATTGTTGCACTGCAACGTTTTCTTCATCAACGGCCCCAGCGGCTTCAATACGCAGTTGATCGTTTGTCTCCAAAATCAGGTAGCCTTTTTGGGCGCCGGCATTTTCAATCACAATCGTCATCAGTTTGGTGAGTAATTTGTCTAAGTTGATTTCACCTGAAATGGCTTGTGAGGCTTTCATGACGGTGCTTAAGTCCAAGGTACTTTCAGCACCCAAAGCCGTCGTTGAGGAAAGTGTCTGGGTAGAATCGGTAGCATAGGTAGTCGTTGCTGTCGTGTCAATACCAGTCACGCGAGTTTGGGCGAGCAGTTGCGGATATTTTGCTTCTAAATCCGCGACTTTGCGTGTTGCGCCCCATTGTTGGTAGCCATAGTGGGCCTTTTTGAGGTAAAGTTGAGCAAATTCGGCTTTGCCTTTCTCTAACCAAAACTTGGCGGCAAGTTCATTAGCTAAGGCTTCATTTTGGATGAGCTCGCTTTTTATGGCGGCTTCGATGGCTTGATCATATAATTCTATTGTCTCAAAGTGTTTATCAGAGATTCGCGCTATTTCGGCTTCAACCAGCAGATACTTGTGGAGGAAATTGTCGGGGCTGTTGTCGGCCCATGTTTTCAATTGTTGTTGAAGGGTTGAGATTTTCTCCCAATATTGTTTTTTTTCAGGTTCGGAAGCTTCTGGATAAAGTGCCGCGAGAATGAGTGAGTAGTAGAAATTGTGTTCTGCGACGGAGATCATGCCTTTAATAAAAACCAGTCCTTTTTCGGCTTCCGATACCCACTGCAATGCTTCAGCCGGTGCGCCGTACAGGTAGAGCACTTGGGCTTTGAGAATTTGATAGGGGCATAGTCCAATAATACTTTGTTTTTCTTGGCAATTTTTTAAGTAGTCTGCTTCGCGTATGTCCTGAGAGTCGAAACTCAATTTGTCAGCGGTAAGGCCACTCAGATTCCAGAGTGTGAGTTGACATCCTAAAGCGACATCAGTGGCAACCTGATTTTGGGTTTTTTGGCTAAACTGCAAGCAATTTGAAATGTCTTGCAGTGTTTGTTTCAGAGGACGGCCTTGAGAGATGAGTCCCAGTAAGTGATAGGAAAGACTATAACCTGCAAATTGTAAGTCTCCCGATTCTAGGCCCGCTTGATAGCCTTCGTTGATAATGTCATTGGCGGCTTTGAGCGGCTTTACCCAATGAATTAAAAAACAGCCTGCAACCATGTAGGCTTTGCATTTTTGGGCCAGATTATTGGGTTTCCGGCCCACTTCGAGACTCAGTTGGGCAAATTCAGAACTGGATTGATAATCGCCCAGCGCGAGAAGAACTAACAGGCCGTAGTTGGCATAACTCAGGCCGGATTCGGGGGTATTGCCGTATTTGAGAGAGAGGTTGGTCGATTTTCCGACAACGACGGCAAAGAGTGCTTGATTTGAGAAGTAGCAAGGTGGCGCTAAGTTTGTCAACAATTTCATCGCGACTTGCTTTTCCGTTATTGTCATTTCGGCCGCCTCAGTCAACGCGGTAATTTTTCGGCCGCCCAAGTTTTCTTTGACGTTGGCAACTTCTCCCCCAAAGGCCGCTTGCAAGTCCGATTCAGGCACGTCAATGCCTAATAAACGCAAGGCCGTTCGCCCAGATTGAATCGCTTCGGCGTATTTTGCCAACATGGTTTTTTGTACAATCAGGGTGTTGTAAATTTCGGCCTGTTCTAAGGCCGTTTTTGCCCGTTCTAGTATGAGGTGAATCAAGTTTTCTGAATGATCGAAGTTGCCGTTTAAATACTCAACGTCGGCCCGGACTTTGTATAATTCAAAGGCCAATTCGTAATGTTCTAGCCAAATATCGCCCATTAAACAGTCCGTGCTGATTGTCAAATATTGTGAAGCGGCCGCATAAGCGGTTGCATCTTTGGCTTTTTTACCGGCTTCCAAGTTTAACTGGGCTAATTTCAGTTGTTCGCTGGTATCGTGAATCAATTTCCGACCAATATTCAGATGATCAACGATTTCAAAGAGGTTTTCAGCCTCAGCCCTACTCTCTTCCTCATAACACAAGGGAGGATTGAGGGCCTGTTCCTTGTTCCCGTCATGGGAGAGGGCGTGTTCTGTCTCTCTTTCATCGGAAAGGATGAAGGTGAGGGGTGTATTCTCCAGCAAGAGCCTGCCAATTTTCAGGTGAACGGCTTGTTTCTGTTCATCATCAATGAGGGCGTAAGCGGCTTGTTGTACACGATCATGCAAGAATTTGTAATTGAAACTGACAAATTGCACATTTTGCGTTTCTTCGCCAATGGCTTCTGGACTGGATGTGGGTAGAATCAAGCCTTCTTGAATGGCGGGCACCAGGTTTTGGTAGGTGTCATCAAGTGATTTTTCATGGATAATAGAGAGGGTGTTTAAATCAAAGCGATTGCCGACGCAAGCGGCAAGACGTAATGCTTGTTGCGTTGCCGAAGGCAATTTTTTCAATTTGCCAATCATTAATTCAACAACATTGTCAGTGATGTCGATTTCTTCAATTTGTTTGATGTCCCATTGCCAGCCTCCCCTATCATCCTCTCCAGTCGGCCGGAGAAAGGTGAGCAAATTTTCCTGATACAGCGTTTTGAGGAATTGATTGACGAAGAAGGGGTTGCCTTGCGTTTTTCGCATCACCAATTTGGCGAGTGGTTTGACGGTTTGTTCGTCACGGTGCAAGGTGTCGCTCATCAGGTGCGCCAAATCCTGAAAGTTTAACGCGCCTAAGGTGATTTGATTAATAAGCGTTCCTTGCTGGCGGAGGCCTTCAACCGTCATTATCAACGGATGGGTAGGACTGACTTCGTTGTCCCGATAAGCGCCTATCAGGAACAAATGGTGTGTGTCCAAATCGGTGATAATCGTCTCGACTAATTTGAGCGTGGCAGAGTCTACCCATTGCAAATCATCTAAGAAGATGACTAAGGGGTGTTCTGGTTGGCAAAAAAGCCGGATGAATTTTTGAAAAACGAAATTAAAACGATTCAGCGCCTCGGTTGGGCCGAGTTCTGGCACGGGCGGTTGTGGGCCGATAATCCGTTCGACATCGGGAATGACATCAATCACGACTTGAGCATTTGCGCCCAACGCGGCAAGCAATTTAGCGCGCCAGTTGGAGAGTTGTTGTTCGCTTTGGGTTAACAGTTGTTGTACCAAATCGGAAAAGGCACTTACCAGGGCCGAGTAAGGCACATTTCGCTGAAATTGGTCAAATTTGCCGGCAATGAAGTACCCCTGCTTAACCGTGATAGGTTTGTAAATCTCTTGCACTAAGGCGGATTTGCCAATGCCAGAGTAGCCAGCCACTAGCATCATTTCGGTTGCGCCTTGATTGACTCGTTCAAAGACGGTTAGGCAGGTGTCAACTTCGGCCTTTCTGCCATAGAGTTTTTGTGGTATCTGGAATTGGTCAGAAATATCGTGTTGTCCAAGTTTAAATTCGCTAATTTTTCCGAGTGTCTGCCATTGAGAGAGGCAAGTTTCTAAGTCGGCTTTCAAGCCATAAGCACTTTGATAGCGAGCTTCGGCCGTTTTCTCCAATAATTTCATAATGATATGAGAAATCATTGGGGGAATATCCGCTTTGACTTCCTCTGGCGAAGTGGGCCGTTTGGCGAGATGACAATGTACTAATTCCATGGCATCTTCGCTTTGGAACGGAGGATGTCCAACGAGCATTTCATAAAACACCGCACCCAAGGAGTAAAAGTCAGTGCGATAGTCTAGGGCGCGATTCATGCGCCCGGTTTGTTCTGGGGACATGTAACGCAGTGTGCCCTCAAGCCGGTTAGGATTGCTAATGGTTTGATTTTCTTGGGCGAGTTTGGTGGAAATACTTAAATCTGTGATTTTAACCTGCCCCGTTTCGAGGCTAACAATGAGGTTGGCAGGTTTAATGTCCTTATGGATGATGTTGTGGGCGTGCAATTCGCCTAAACTGTCCGCAAGTTGGATGGCGAGATGTAAAAATGTGAAAATATCCTCCCCAAAAGCGCCTTTTTCAAAAGAGGGGAGTGTTTGATGGGTGGCGAGAATGTGTTCAACGGAGTCGCCTTGCATATCCTCAAAAATTAAAACCCAACTGTTGTGATGCTTTTGCAGATCGTAGGGTTGAACGATACCCTTTAAATTCAAGCCATTAGTGATTTCATACTCATGGTGAAATTGTGCCACCTTTTTTTGAGAAGGGTAGTCACTGAGGACTTTGATGATGACGGGGTGGTTATCATCGGTGCGATAGCCGCGATAGACGAGGGTGTCTTTTCCTTGGTAAATTTTGTCTGTCACGGTGTAATCGGTGAGTTCAAGCATATTTTTCTCCGGCGTTTGCTATCGTTTTTCAGATAGACGGAACGTACTTCTGTTTGTAGTAGTCGCTTTAGCGACTCACAATTCGCTCGTTATGAGCCTCAAACAGTTAAACAGAGTACAGCGAATTACGCGGATAAACGAATTAGTGGTGACGTTGTACAGCGAATTACTTGAACCGAGTACTTAGGATTACGGGCCGATAAACGGATGATTAGTAAACCGAGTACTTAGGATTACGGCCCGATAAACGGATTAGTAATGTCATGATATATCTAATGACTCAAACAGAGTACAGCGAATTAAGCAGAGTACAGCGAATTACGCGGATAAACGAATTAGTAGTTATGTAGTATAATTAATAACTTAAACCGAGTACAGCGAATTAAACCGAGTACAGCGAATTACGCGGATAAACGAATTAGTGGTGACGTTGTACAGCGAATGACTCATTCAATGACGAGGTGTGAGTACAGCGACATTTCTTCTGAAACGCCAATTTTTTACTAAAATATTAAACCCTTAAAATTAATACGTCAATAACCCTCTAATTGTGGGCCATAAACTGAAATGAGTCAGTCAAACTTTTTTTAACTGATTGATTTAATCTAAATAAATATTTTATACAATTACTAATGATATAACTCACTGGAATATCAAGTCGAGCTCACATTATGACTCACTTCTCGTAATCCGTTGTACTTTTCTATCACTCCGTTTATCGGCCCGTCATCCTAACTACTTTCCTACCAATTCGTTTATCCGCGTAATTCGTTGTACTTTTCTATCAATTCGTTTATCCGCGTAATTCGTTGTACTTCGCGCCATGAGTTGTACTATCCTCCCAATCCGTTAATCGGCCCGTCATCCGTTGCACTTTTCTATCAATTCGTTTATCCGCGTAATTCGTTGTACTTCGCGCCATGAGTTGTACTATCCTACCAATCCGTTAATCGGCCCGTCATCCTAAGTACTTTTCTATCAATTCGTTTATCCGCGTAATTCGTTGTACTTCGCGCCATGAGTTGTACTCTCCTCCCAATCCGTTAATCGGCCCGTCATCCTAAGTACTTTTCTATCAATTCGTTTATCCGCGTAATTCGTTGTACTTCGCGCCATGAGTTGTACTATCCTACCAATCCGTTTATCGGCCCGTCATCCGAAGTACTTTTCTATCAATTCGTTTATCCGCGTAATTCGTTGTACTTCGCGCCATGAGTTGTACTTTCCTACCAATCCGTTTATCGGCCCGTCATCCTAAGTACTTTTCTATCACTCCGTTTATCGTTTATGAACTTTCGCAGCGTTCTTTCTGAGTGTGCTATTTTTGTTTGAATATCAGCAAAGTAATATCATCAAACACTTTTTGTGTACCAATATGTTGCCGCACATCGGCAATAACCGCTTTTTGTATTTCATAGGCTGAAAGATGCCAGTTGTGACTGATAACTTCGCACAACTGTTTTAACCCATAAAGTTTCTTCTCGGTATTTCGCGCCTCTGTAATGCCATCAGTGTAGAGGACAATTCCATCTCCTTGCTGTAACGAGATTTCCAGTTGTGAGATAAACGGAGCAATATCGGCTTCTACCCCAATCATGAAACCTAAGTCAAAGGTATCAATCCGTTCTATCGCTCCTCCCTTGCGTACGACTAAAACCTCTTCATGTTGTCCCGTCAAGCGCAAACGACCGGCCCGATAATCAAGTAAAGACAGGGTTAAGTTTTTATCTGAACACAGGCGCTGCATATTATCATAAACGGTGCGGTTGATAACATTCAAAAAATTCTCCGGATCAGTCACATTATTGTTGAGCAGAGTTCGCACGGCCGTTTGTACCATCAGCATTAGCACGCCGCTTTCCAGCCCATGTCCTGTTACGTCTCCGATGCCAATTTTGATGCTACCATTATGTTGAAGAACATCGTAATAATCGCCACCGACTTCATCAGCGGGTTCCATAAAACTGGCAATATCTAGCTCGGTAATTTGCTTGAGTTCTTGCTCTTTGGGTAACACCATCTGTTGCAGACGGCGCGTCACGTCTAGTTCCGCGCTCATGCGGAAGTTATCTTCTGTGAGGCGCTCATTGAGGGCAATAACTTCTTGGGTTTTTCGTTGCAGTTTCTGGGTTAACTCTCGAATGCGTAAATGTGTGGCGATACGTGCTAAGACTTCCTCCTGCTGTATGGGCTTGGTGATGTAGTCCACGCCTCCCACTTCAAATCCTTTGACTTTATCTTCAAGACTCGTCAGTGCCGTCATAAAAATCACCGGAATCTCTTTAGTCGTGTCAGAGGCTTTAAAGCGGCGACAGGTTTCAAAGCCATCTATCCCAGGCATCATCACATCCAATAAGATAATGTCGGGTTGGGCGAGGTGTGCCATTTCAAGCCCCGTCTTGCCATCACGAGCGGCCATGATTTCAAAGCCATTATCTTCCAAATAATCCGTTAAGACGCTTAAATTTGCAGGATTGTCATCCACAATTAAGATGGTATATTCTTGAAATTCAGATTCAGTAGGATTTTCTGAGAGGGTGCTCATATCTGTTCTCCTCTGTTGGGAAAAAGGTGATAAATCACCTACTACAAACCGGAGGAAGAGGGTAGGGATCGAGGGTGTTCTGTCGTAAAGGTCACATTTCTCTGTATTGTTTAATTAAAGCCAAGATTTGTTCCCTTTCAAAACCCTTGGCTAAGTGTCGCAGTTTGCGGACAAATGGGAGATATTTTTCATCTAACTCTTCAAGGTGCGTCGCTCTATCACGAATACGTCGCATTTTCCCCGTCATGGCTAATTTATGCAAAACTTCCAAGTCTTCCGCCGGTGGCGGAACTAATGGCCCACTTACCAGTTCCTTTGCTTCCAGACTTTCCGCGAGTCCTTCATCTGCCACAGATTCAGAATAAACCCATTCCAATTTCAAGTGAGTTTCCAGCAACGCAAAAAGTTTCTCAGCCTTCACCGGCTTGGGCAAAAAGGTGTTACATCCCACTGACACGCTCTTTTTTCTATCCATTTCAAAGACACTCGCCGAGACGGCAATGATAACAACCTCTTGCAATTCGGGTATCTGTCGTATTTTTTGCACGGCCTCAATTCCCGTCATCACTGGCATTACTAAATCCGTCAGAATGAGATCGGGTTGAATTTCCTTAGCTTTTGCCACTTCCTCTTGACCATTTTCAGCTAACACCACCTCAAACCCGAGCGGTTCAAGCAGATTGAGTAACACTAAACGGTTTGGTAATTTGTCATCCACCACTAACACTTTTCGCCGCTTGCCTTTATAACCTATAATCTCTCCGGTTAGGGTTCGTTTTTCTTGGGCTTCTGCGGCAACGACAGGCAAGGCTAAATCAAACCAGAATGCACTTCCTTTGCCAAACTCGCTCTTGACTTTTAGTTCACTGCCCATCAACTGGACTAATTGCCGACTAATCGCCAAGCCTAAGCCGGTGCCAGCGGCTCGACGTTCGGTATCTCCAACTTGTTCAAAGGGCAGAAATATCTTTTCTAATTGTTCTGGCGTCATTCCCACGCCCGTGTCTATAACCTCGAAGCGAAAAATCCCGCCTGGAGGATTCCCTTCCTTTGAAAAAGGGGGGTTAGGGGATATTTCCTCAATGACAGTCACTCGGAGCGTAACTTGGCCGGTATCCGTGAATTTTAGCGCATTGCCTAGTAGATTGATTAAAATCTGTCGCAACCGTTTCTCATCAGCCTGCACGCCACTGGGTAAAGCATTGGCAATTTCAGTCTTAAATAAAATATCCTTCTCAGAAGCTCGCATACGGATGATGCCAGCAATGCCTTCCAGAAAATTCCATAAATGAAAGTCAGTTGGGTAGACTTCCATCTTGCGAGCTTCGATTTTGGAGATATCTAAAATGTCGTTGATGAGGGTTAGTAAGTGTTCACCACTGTGGTAAATGATGTCCAAGCCTTCAGCTTGCTGAGTCGTTAATCCTCGGTTCCGCTTGAGAATCTGAACATAGCCCAAAATGCCATTCAATGGCGTTCGCAGTTCGTGGCTCATATTGGACAGAAAGTCACTTTTGGCGCGGTTGGCCGAATCTGCCATCTCTTTGGCGGTGGCTAATTCTTGAGTCCGTTCAAGCACCAGTTGCTCTAAATGATCGCGGTGTTGCCGGAGCTCTTCAGTACGCTTGTTAATTTCTCTTTCCAGAGGTATTAGCGCAATTTTTGTAAGAGTAATCCATAAAATAAACCCTAGTAGAGCTATAATGATTGAAAAAATCACCAACAGGTGCCAATTCAATTCATTGATAATTGTTTCTATCGAAGCAAGATCATTGGCTATCTCTAAATCAAGGTAGTTATTGGGTGGAAATGACACACGACGCTTAACCGAATAGGTGTTGTCGGTGGGTGTATGACGGGTGTAATTCACAAACTCAAAACCATTTTTTGCGGTGGCTGTCAAACGCACAATATGTTCACGTTTCTTAGACCAATCCCACAGAAACAGATGCACAGCCGCATAGTCATTTTTCAAAAAGGATTCAGAGATAAATCCGCTGATCAAATCCAATTCAAGGGTGGCACGTTGTCTTTCGTTATCTAGCAGCAAATTGCGTTGATGGGATGCAATTAACAGGCTGGCAACTCCTAAAAAACCTAGTAATATTAATAAAAAAAATACCAATAAACGGTTGTGTTGATATGATGTATTATTATCAGGCATTATGATTTACTCCGTAATCGGTGGCAAACTTCCAAGTAATGCCATCACTCGGAGGTTTTTTAACTGAGTCTTGGGCGTTTTTTGAGTCAAGGGCGTTTGTTTGAGGATGGCGCGTAACAAGTCGTTCAGTTATCAGTTATCAGTTATCAGTATCAGTTATCAGTTAAGTAGCTGACCATAAATTTTTCAGAACAAAATTTTAGAGGCCTTTTTCTGAGTTAATAGTATTTGTGTATTATAGTTATAATCTATTTTTTATTATCATTCAATTTGGTTAACGCATTAACCGGGCGCCGTCGTCGTTCTGGAAAGTCTTGTGTTACTCGATGCCTTTGGGTCAATGCCATTAAGTTAAGCTTTTCGGTGAGGGCAACCATAAAGGATTGCCCCTACGCGACATGACGGTTTGTAGGGGCAATCCCACGTGCAAAGCCCTTAACTTAATGGCATTGATGCCTTTGGGTACCTAGTGCAGCAAAGCGGAAGTTTCCATACCACCCCGCCTATAGTTTGTCAGATAAGTTAGCCGCTATTGGGCACCGATTTGGGGGCCATAAACGACTTTGGAAGTTTTCAAATTAAAGTATGGCCCTACAAACGACAAGGATTGGGTATAATCAAAAATAAATCCGCGGCATTATTCAATCCTTGTTGTTATTAGGAGTTATTTTGACCCTGAAATTTGTATGGCTATTGGCACCGATTTGAGGGCCATAAACTATTTTGGAAGTTTTCAAATTAAAGTATGGCCTTACAAACAACTACAAGGATTGAGTATAAGCAAGGATAAATCCCGGCGAAATCCTTGTAGTTATTAGGGCTCAGTATAATCAGGAAAAAGGGCGCATTCTCGTTTTCACGGTTAAGTACAACGAATTACGCGGATAAACGAATGGCCGTACAACGAAACTTCGTATTGGCCCGCCAATTACGCGGATAAACAAAATTAAAACGCGGATAAACGTACTATCGATAAAAATTGACTTTTATCAATCCTTATCGGTAGCATAATCGCCATCGTTATTAACTTTCGTACCCGGAAAATGGGAATGCGCCCTAGGAAAAATCCTTGCTTATATTCAATCCATGTATATAAATCCTTGCTTATACTCAATCCTTGTATATAAATCCTTGCTTATATTCAATCCTTGTATATAAATCCTTGCTTATACACAATCCTTGTATATAAATCCTTGCTTATACACAATCCATGTAGTTTCTGACAAACAACCCTGAGACAAAAGCATGAAAAAAAATATCTCAACAATTCTACCTACCTGGATTATCGCAACGTTCCTGATCCAACCAGTTTTAGCGGATCAACTGAGTTTTGAAGGCGAAATCAGAGAACGATTTGAAATTTGGGAAGGCTTAAACAAAAAAGCTTATGGCAATCAAAGCCTAAATTCCAAGGGCAAAAAAACCGGGAATTCAAATGACCATCTTTGGCTGCAACGGCTGATTTTTGGATTGACTTATCAATCAAAACGACTGACGGCCAAAATTCATTTATATGATGCCAGCGTTTGGGGATGGAGTTTCGATCAAAACGACTTTATAAAAAATAACGGAACAACTGACGAATATGTCATGGATCCTTATGAAGAACATTTTGATCTGTTTGACGGCTACTTGGAAACTCGGTTCAATAACCACCTAAGTCTTAGGACTGGCCGTCAAAAAATATGGTATGGCGATAAACGTATTTTTGGCCCCGGCTCATGGGGTAATTCGATTGGCTGGCTTTGGGATGCTGCCCGGTTATCTTATAAAAAGGAACCGCATTTTTTCGATATATGGTATGGACAAACCAAGACTAAAGATCCTGAAAGTTTTAGTTTAACCTCAAAACATGCCTATCAAGGTGTTGGCATTTATTCTCATTACCAGTTTGCGCCCAAAGGGGCGATTGAACCGTTTTTTACGTGGAAAAATGCCTTGTTTTATAACAGTGGCAAACAAGAAGATAGCTATTTTTGGGGTATTAGACTCTATGATCAAGATTTTCATCAGTTTAGCTATGATGTCTCAGGGGTAAAAGAAACCGGCGCCTTCCATCGGCGGCAACGCCCTGATCTTGATATTGATGCTTACGCTTACGTAATCAAACTGGGCTACACCTTTAACGCGTTGCCTTCACAGCCTAAAGTGGTTATAGGGCGTGTGTATGCCAGCGGAGATAACAATCCTGATAACGATGAAATCACCAGCTTTGCGAGACCTTTTGGCTCAACTGATGGTTCACATTACGGCCGACTGGATGCCATGTTTTGGGGTAACATGATTGATAACCAAATTAACCTCTATCTGAAACCGCACCCAAAATGGCATTTAAAAATCGCCTACCATAGATTCTATCTGGCCGAAAAAGAAGATCAATGGAGCTACTACAAATATAAAGTGCCTAACAATCAATATGACCATATCGGCGATGAAATCGACTGGGTGTTAAAATACAACTACTCCAAATCACTCCAAATTCAATGTATTTATGCTCACCTCAATGCCGGGCGTTTTATAACCGAAAATCAGATTGCCCAAAACGACGCCTCTCGTTTTATGCTACAAGTTCAATATAAATTTAACTATCCGCTCCAGTAATGGAATCCAAAGCTTCAGCTTTGGACGATGACTTCCAAACCTAAAGGTTTGGACTCCAGTCATCACTTCCAAACCTAAAGGTTTGGACTCCACTTTCTTTGGAAAAATAATAACTGATTGATTTATAAATGATAAGAATTAGACAGGAATAAATATAATCTTTTTAAATCTTGCTTGTTGCTGTTTTTCCAAAACCGCCTCTAATATAGCCAAGGGCGACGCCCTTGGCGGAAAGCCCCAACGGGGCGAAATTAATATAGCCAGGGGCACCGCCCCTGGCAAGCACCGCCCCTGGCAAGCGAGATTAAGGTTTGGACTCCAAAACTCGTTTGGATTCTAGTCATGTTGCTTTTCCAACTGTTCAACGGTTTGTAAAATAAGCCGTAATTCATTGTAATCTTCATCATTCGCGGCTTCGACTCCCGTAATGGATTTTTTAATCGATGTTAAAATCTTTTTGCCTTTCGGGTGTTCGTTGAGATTTAATAACAGTGTTTGCAACTTATCAACCTGTTGTTGAGGAACACGTTGAGTAGCGACAAAAACGTGAACAGCAATAGGTGGTGTCCATTTTAAGACTCTTATTCCTTGTACGGCATATTGAATTACGCTATCCTCTTTAATGGCTCCTGCATCAAATGTACCTATCAATACGCCAAAAACAACATTTTCATGGTATTTTATAAATTGATAATAACTAAGTTGTTCAACAGTAATACCGGCTTTCCATAAGACGAAGCGAGGGACAAAATGACTCATGGTTGAATTTGGAGAACCAAATGCAAACCGCTTACCTCGTAAATCCGCCAAGGTTTTAATTGGGCTATTTTGGGGAACAATGATTGCGCCACGGAAGGTGGATTTACCTTTTACTTGGATTTTTGCTAGAAGGTGTTTATGGCCGTAGTTTTTGACTAATTTAACATAAGGTACCGGCCCTAGATAAGCAATATCCACCTGATCTTCGCCAACCAGTTTAATATGGCTTGCGTAAGTTTTAGCCACTCGTAAAATCACTTGTTTATCGAGTGTCTCAGACAGATAATTAATCAATGGGGTGAATCGTTCTAATAGTTCTTTAGCCGTTAGGTAAGGGTGTACTCCAAAAACATAAGGTTTATGTGTTTGTTGTTGCTCAGCAAAAGAAAGTGAAATAACAGCAAATAAAGACAGCGCTAAAGCAGCGTATTTGATAATTTGTTGCATGGTTTATTCTCAGGATTAGATTTATAAGACTGCTACAACAGGGATTGTATATAATAAAGGATTAAATCTTAGTATTATCTCGATCCAATTCTATTATAAGAATTGTATATAAGAAAGGATATGTCAAAAGCAAACTACAAGGATTCGTTATAAGAAAGATATGTCAAAAGCAAACTACAAGGATTCGTTATAAGAAAGGATATGTCAAAAGCAAACTACAAGGATTAGCTTCGCTGAACTTCGTTTCGTTGCTTATGAAAGGATAAGTCAAAAGCGAGGTTTTGACTTTAATCCCTTCTTATATACAATCCCTGTCGTTATTGGTTTTAATCCGTTCTTATATACAATCCTTGTAGTTATTACAGACGATAACGCCAGATTAAACGTGATCCAATTTTTATTCCGCTTAGTGAAATTATTTTAAAGACAATCATTTAAATCATTAATCATTAATCATTAATCATTAATCATTAATCATTAATCATGGCCCATTTCCCGCAAAACGTCGCAGACGATGGCACCCAACTCCGCCACCACCTCTATCAGGAACGGCTTGCCGTCACGGCTCTCCGTCAACCACGGATCCATGATGACAGAACGCATTACCGCGATGGAATCGGCATCCCATGATGGACTTGATGATGTACTTGGGTCCATATCCAGTAGGCGGCAGGCGTAATCGTTGAAAAACACTTCCCCATAGCCGGACAACGGGAAGGAGGTGGTGCTGGTTACGAAGCGGTAGTCGTGAATATTGTCGTGCAGCTTGACACCGCAGCGGTCGTAGATCGCTTTGTTAAACTCGTTGGCCTTGGCGAGGCTTTTGTTGCTGTTGCCGTCCGCGTCCTTGAAATTGAAGGCAAAGCAGATAATATTGAGATCGGCACCATTCTCCTTCAAGAGTTCCATTGCCTTAGGATCGCTAATGAACTCGTTGTAACCCTTTCCGTGCAATGCTTTGAGGGCCGCACGCGCTTCTTCGCCACTCACCGAGTCGTTTCCGGTGTGAGGTACGGGCTCCACGTAAAAATCATCGTTCGCCCAATTCAAGCCCAGCAAAGCGAGATGGAACATCTTGCAGTTGAACAGCGTTCTGCCCAATAGGGTGCCGTAACCGGTCGGATCGGTCGGAATCACGGCGTGGCTCAAATAGACACCCGCCGCCGCGGCACCGGGCTTGGAACCCTCGATTCCGTACAGCCCGATGATCTGATCCTCCTCGGGGTAGTCGGGCGTGTTGTCGGGTCGGCACGGATCCGTAGAGTCGTTACCGTTGCTGTTTGGATTGGTGTACGGTGCTTCAAAGGCTATCAGACTGCGCATCAGCTTGTTGCGGTAGCAGAGGGCCCCCGCCGGATAGGGGAGGTAACCGGTCTTGTGAGGATCGACCGTGATGGTATCCGCCTCTGCCAAGTGTCTGTACTGTTGGTACACATAGTCACTCATGGGTAGAACCGGTACCGGACCGCTCTCGGCGGGGGGAGGTGCGATCTTCGGCTCAGGACGGGAGAGCATGGCGGCGAAGTAGCCGCCCCAGGCCGCATCCGCATGAACCGCGAAATCGAGTCCGTCAGCGCGCAACGTCGTGCGGATATTCAAAATCGCCTCAAGGGGATCGACGTTACCCTCTTCGGTGGTACCGAACACTGCGGTGACACCGATGACCGGTTCGAGATTTGTTTTACAGTTCACCAATTCCTGCTGTAACACGGCGGTATCCATACGGCCGTAGCGATCCAGCGGTATGGCACGCAGATTATTGGCTCCCACGCCGAGGATCGCCGCGCCCTTAGGAAGAGAGTAGTGCTTGGATGCGGGGACGAAAAAGACCGGGGGCCGTATCGGATTATCGTTTACTGGGGGCAGCAGGTCGTCGCTGTAAAGGCCCAGCAGACCGGCGTTCTGAAGCATGTACGGTGCCGTGCTGTCCTCCAACTGCTGCGCGGCCTCTTCCGGGGGCCGGGTTGTCAGATCGATCACTCGTGCCGGCAGTGCCAGCGTCTCATCCAGGGTCAGATTCAACAATTCCCACGAATTAAGTTCGGTTATCGGTTTTGTCGAATTATCGGGAAGCGTGACCACCAGTGCTTCGCTCCCCGGTAAGTCGCCCGATTCCACCGCTTTTTTGATCGCCACCGGATAATACTTGGCGTTTCGTGCCGCCCACAGGGCTTCGATATTGGCTGTGCTCCCTCCACAGGTAAGGTGCCCCCAAGCTAAGACGCCATCGCCCGCTGTCTGATAGCCGAACATGCGGCACAAATCCTGTCCTGCCAAATACTCCAGCACGGTCGTGACGGGAGAAGCCTCGGTGGCGGTATTGTTTTGGTTGTAGAGCATAGCTGCCACGTAGGCCACCATGCCGGGTATGGTTTGATCCCAGCACATATGCCCTTGATAACGCATGCTGGAAAACGGCACCGAGCTTTTGAGTTGCGCCAAGAGTTTGAACAACTCACTCTTGGTGCGTGCCACCGCGTCCAGATAGCCGGCCTCGCGCTGGATCGCGTCACTGATGACGGCCGGATCTTCCGGATGAAAGTTGCGCCGCCAATAGGCGTGATCGGTGATCGCTTCTTCCACCAACTTCATGAACATATCCACGTTTTCCGCCCGCGGCCCCAAAAACCAAGCGGCCACTTGGCGATCTCCATCGCCATCCTTGCTAAGATCGATGGAAGCATTGCTCATCGCCGGTGGCCGATCCAGTTTCTGAGAGCATTTGGATGCCACTGACTTGTTCACCACATCAATGAGGCCACTTCCGATAAATGGATCGTTTTTCATACTTTTCTCCTGATAGGATCTAAATGACCGATTTCGTTGCTTGGACTGAATAAGAGAAACGTCTTCTGACGTTACAGTATTGTATCAAAAAATCCGATGTCTCAAAGACATCGGATTTTTAGCCTAAACAAAGGATTTGTGGTATGGGATTTTTTTTAAATGTGCGGTGGATAGATATTGGGTTAAGTCCAAATCTGTCAACGTGATTGGGAATCCTTGTAGTTATTGCCGTCAAGCCGTCTCAATTAAATGCCTTCTAAAATACAATCCTTGTCGTTATTGGCCGAAATAATTTATTAGAAATCCCTTCTAAAATACAATCCTTGTCGTTATTGGCAGAAATCCGTCTCGATTAAATCCCTTCTAAAATACAATCCTTGTAGTTAATGGCCGAAATAATTTATTAGAAATCCCTTCTAAAATACAATCCTTGTCGTTATTGGCAGAAATCCGTCTCGATTAAATCCCTTCTAAAATACAATCCCTGTAATTATTGGCAGAAATAATTTATTAGAAATCCCTTCTAAAATACAATCCTTGTCGTTATTGGCAGAAATCCGTCTCGATTAAATCCCTTCTAAAATACAATCCTTGTAGTTAATGGCCGAAATAATTTATTAGAAATCCCTTCTAAAATACAATCCTTGTAGTTATTGGCAGAGATATTGTTTTATAAATCCCTTCTAAAATACAATCCCTGTAGTTATTGAGATTTTCATGAGACAGCGTTTTGATGAATTGATTGACGAAGAAGGGGTTGCCTTGCGAAATAGGTGTCAGCTTCGCTGTCTCTACCATAGAGTTTTTGTGGAATTTTGAATTTATCGAAAAAGTCTGGTTGTCCGAGTTTAAATTCGCCAATTTCTCCCTGTGTCTGCAACTGATATAGGCAAGTTTCAAAATCGGCTTTTAAGCCATAAGCACTTTGATAACGCGCTTCGACCGTTTTTGCCAATAATTTCATCACGAAGTCTGAAACCACTTGAGGAATCTCTAGGTTGACTTCGTGACGTGGTGTGGGCCATTTGGCAAGTTTGAACGTCGTCCAAACTCAAGTTTGAACTGATTTAAGGGCTTTGCCAAACTCAAATTTGGACTCCTGCCAAACTCAAGTTTGGACTCCTGATAACTGATAACTGATAACTGATAACTGATAACTGAGAAGTTTAAAGGCCGCTTTTCAGGCTGGCTTCAATAAAGTTGTCTAAATCACCGTCCAGCACGGCCTGCGTATTGCTCGTTTCTACACCGGTGCGTAAGTCTTTAATGTGCGATTTGTCCAACACGTAAGAGCGAATTTGACTGCCCCAGCCAATGTCGGCTTTGCTCTCTTCAATCTCTTGTTGTTCACTGCGGCGTTGCTGCATTTCTCGTTCATACAGTTTGGCATTGAGTTGTTTCATCGCAGTGGCTTTGTTTTTGTGTTGGGAGCGGTCATTTTGACATTGCACGACGGTGTTGGTGGGTAGGTGGGTAATGCGTACCGCCGATTCGGTGCGGTTGACATGTTGTCCACCGGCACCGCTGGCACGGTAGACATCTATGCGTAAGTCGGCCGGGTTAATTTCAATATCCGCCTCCTTGTCATCCACTTCGGGCGCAACAAATACGGCGGCAAAAGAGGTGTGGCGGCGATTGCCGGAGTCAAAGGGCGATTTACGCACGAGGCGGTGTATACCGGTTTCTGTGCGTAGCCAGCCGTAGGCGTAGTCTCCCGTGACTTGGATGGTGGTACTTTTAATGCCGGCGACTTCGCCCGGTGAATAGTCAATTATCTCGGTGCCAAATCCGCGCTTTTCGGTCCAGCGTAAATACATACGCCGTAACATGTCGGCCCAATCTTGGGCTTCTGTGCCGCCTGAGCCGGATTGAATGTCTAAAAACGCATTGTGTGCGTCCATTTTCCCTGGAAACATGCGGGAAAATTCCAAGTCTGACAGTTGTTGTTCTAGGCGTTTGAGGTCTTCGCAGACCGATTCTACCGTATGATTATCGCCCTCTTTTTGTGCCATATCCACTAACTCGCACCCTTCAGAAAGCACGGTATCGAGTTGATCTATGCCAAGCACGATTTTTTCTAAGGCGACTTTTTCACGCCCAAGGGCTTGTGCCCGGTTTTGATCTTTCCACAGGTTGGTATCTTCAAGTTCACGGTTGACTTCACTCAGACGTTCTTGTTTGGCAGTATAGTCAAAGATACCCCCTAAGTGCATCGATTCGGTTTTGCATCCCAGTCATTTGTTGAATGATAGCATTGAGTTCCATCGTTATCCTCGTATTATTTATTGATTGTAGAAAAAACAACATGTTACTGAATATTTACCGTTACCCTGGCCCCTTTCTAATTATTAATGATTAATAATTAATAATTATTTATTAACGTGAGTTCGACTTTAAAAAACCAACAAATTTTACTGGCTCATTTCAGTCTATGGCCCACAATTTTCTGGTTATTGACGTATTAATGTTAAGGGTTTAATCGTCAAAAAAAGTTTTTTTAATAACAATTGATTAATATAAAATTTATATAACTTATTGAAAAATAAACTCGAACTCACGTTATTAATTATACTTAACGAGGCCACAAACTAAACTAAACTGTCATTTCGACCAGCGGGAGATTTCGACAAAAGCGCAAGTTGTGCCCGTGCTAAGTATAGTTCGTAGGGTGGGCTGCTAACCTTATGTGGTATCTTAATTTTTTCCCAGTCGCCTTAGCTTTTAGCCAATAGATACGGAACGTACTTGAAAAAGGTGAAAATGAAATAAGGATTGAATTAGCTTGAGTATTGATTTTCAACTCAAATCTTAAACTTAAAAAATCCGTTTATTCCTAAAAGAAGTTGTACTTTCAGTAAAATTATCTATTGGCTTTATCGGCTTGTATAATAATAAGCCTTCAAGGGAGAAAAGGACTTGTTATACCAATGAAAAATGAAAAATGAAAAATGACTCAATTACGGATAAGTCTATAAATTTTAAATTATTTTTTTATCCGTTCATGCATGTCATTTTCACGGATTTGAAGTACGTTCCGTATATAGGCCGCTTTTCAAACTCGCGATAATAAAATCATCTATCTCACCATCCAACACCGCCTGTACATTCTCCGTTTCTAAACCAGTGCGAGTGTCCTTGACAGACGGTTTGTCTAACACATAAGAGCGGATATGATAACCCTTACTCATATCGTCCGATTGACTACTGGGGGTGGTTTGTTGATTGGCGTTGCGTTGCTGCATTTTCAAGTCATACAGCTTCGCTCTTAAGTGCATCATCACTTTGGCTTTGTTTTTATGCGAAGAGCGATCATTTTGACATTGCACAACGATGTTGGTTGGCAAATGAGTCATGCGTACCGCTGAGAAAGCGCGACAGACATGCGGCCCACCCGCGCCACTGGCGCGATAAATATCAATGCGTAAATCGGCCGGATTAATCTCAACATCCACATCATCATCATCAACTTCGGGCACAACCGATACGGTGGCAAACGAGGTATAGCGGCGTTTGTTTGATTCAAAGCGCGCTTGACGTATCAAGCGATGCCTTCCTCTTTCGGTGCGTAACCATCCGTAGGCGTTTTCCCCTTTAACATAAACAGCAGCACTTTTAATGCCAGCGATTTCGCCCAGCGAATGATCCATGATTTCCATGTCAAAGCCACGCCTTTCTGCCCAACGTAAATACATACGCAATAACATATACGCCCAATCTTCAGCCTCCACGTCGTCGGCACCGGCTTGAATGTCTAAAAACGCATTGTGTGTGTCCATTTCGCCAGAAAAGATATAGTCATAAAAAATATTGAAATATGTTGACAATATAGACAAATTTCTATATAAAATGAAATCATTACACTAATCCATTGTTTTTCAATGAAACATTATTCAAAACGGCGTGTCAAACGTGCCATCGAGGTACTAAATGAAAGCATTGAAGACAAAGATTAGAGGTTTAGACAAGAGTCAATTCAAGCGACTTAGGGAATTGGCTCATCATGCCAAAAACCTTTATAACCAAGCATTGTGGACGTTGAGAGAAGCTTTTGAAGCGACCGGTTTGTATTTTTATTATCCCAAGATGGATAAAGCTATGAAACAAGTTGAGAACCTTGAGGGCAAGGTGAATTATAAGTTGTTGAAAGCCAAGGTGTCTCAACAAACCTTACGACGGCTTGATAAGAACTTTAGATCGTTTTTTAAGTGCCATCAGGATTTTCAAACCAATCCTTTAAAGTACAAAGGACAACCTAAGCCGCCCCGGTTTAAACATAAACCATACGACAATCTCATTTATGATTACCAAGCTTTTTCAGTGAAAGACGGCATGGTGGTTCTGGAAAAGGGTTTAAGTTTTTCATTGCCGAAAAAACTGATTGGTAAGACGGTTAAACAGATTGAGATTGTGCCTAAATACCGGCACTTTGAAGCCATTTTTGTTTTTGAAGATGATGACATTAAAACGAAAATCTCGCCAAACACTAAGGTGATGGCTATTGATTTGGGACTCAATAACTTAGCGACTTGCGTGACTAATGGTGTAGAAAAACCGTTTGTTGTTGATGGTAGGCGTTTGAAGTCTATAAACCATCACTATAACAAGCGTTTGGCTAAACTTCAATCGCATTTAAAAAAGACTCGTAACCGCAAATGGTCAAACCGTTTGCAGCGTCTAACCGATAGGCGAAATGCGAGAATTAGCGATTATTTACATAAGGCGACTCGCCAAATCACTGATATTTGTGTAATTAAGGATATTTCTAAGGTTGTGGTGGGCGATGTGACGAAATCGCTCAATCAAATTAACTTAGGTAAAAAAACTAACCAAAACTTCGTGAATTTATCTCTTGGTCAGTTTATAGATAAATTACGCTATAAACTTGAGTTACACTGCATTACGCTAGAAGTCGCAGATGAGAGTTACACTTCAAAAGCGAGTTTTGTTGATAGTGATGCTTTGCCTAAAAAGTATGAACCATCGATGCCACATTCTTTCAGTGGTAAACGAGTAAAACGAGGCTTATACCGTTCCAAGGACGGCACTGCTATCAATGCTGATGCGAACGGTGCGTACAACATTTTAAGAAAAAGTAACCCTAAGTTTTCCTTTGGTGAGTTAGTTTCAAAGGTAGGCAAGGGGATATTGGATTGGTTGCATCCTTATACACGTTTGAAGATTTGTTGACTTTGAGTCACAGTTCTACAAATTTCTATAAAATTGTAACCTGACTCAATTCAAAGTGTGACAGTTGTTGTTCTAAGCGTTCCAAGTCTTGACATACCGCGTTTACCGTCTCATTATCACTCTCTTTGAGTGCCAGTTTTAATAATTCACGCTCATCTAATAACGCGTTATCAAATTGGTTGATGGGCTGTACAATTTTTTCGTGCAGCAAGCCGTTCTTGTCCAAGTTGTTCAATTTGACGACTGACTGAGATCAAACGTTGATGTTTAGTGGTATAGTTAAAGAGACCCCCTGAGCGCGTTTACACGAGTTTGCAGCTCTAGAATGCGTTGAAAGATAATATTATGTTTCATCAAATTCCTCCAATAGGCAAATTAAAATAACAGCAACATGTTACTATAAATTAATAGATTTGTTTTTATAAGATGTCCAGAAAAGTTGTGGGCCGATTAAAACAGAAAAGCCCCAACGGGGCGATATTAATATAGCCTGGGGCAACGCCCCTGGCTTGAGCCCCTGGCTTGAAACGCTTTACGGTTGTTTTAAGACAAAACCTCTATTGGACGACTAATAAGGACTCCAAGGTTCCTTTGAACGAAAAAACGGGTTTTTGAATTGATATACGGAACGTACTTGAAAAAGGTGAAATGGGATAACTATTGAATTAGCATGCCTTGTAGATTTTCAACTAAAATATTAACGTTTATTCCCCAAATCCGTTGTACTTTCAGTCTAGAAAATATCGGTGACAGAGTTGTGTAATCACAAAAGGGTCAATTGCGAGTACCAATTACCGATTACCAATTACCAATTACCAATTACCAAGGTATCAGCATCGCATGTCTCCCAATTTCTATTCGCCAGCACTTGAATTTAAAGGTAATCTCTTGACATTAATGGTCTTGCATTTGTTCGAGAGTGATAGTGATAGAATTGCAGAACAACTGGCGGAAAAAATCTCTAAAGCCCCGGGGTTTTTTCTTAAGGCTCCAGTAGTGATTGATCTGCATGCGGTGCAAGATGAAAACAGTGATATCGATTTACCTGAATTAGTAAGGTTACTGCGGAATTATGGTTTAATTCCGGTGGCGGTGCGTGGGGGTAATCCACAGCAACATGAAATGGCGCTGAGCATGAATTTAGGCTTGTTGACGGATACGAAACCAGAACGCGCACGACGCTATCTGGAACAGGAACCGATTGCGATGCCAGTCCCTTCGACTTGTAAAATTCTCACGCAGCCGATTCGTTCTGGGCAACAAGTGGTTGCGCTTCAGGGTGATTTAATCGTGTTGTCTACCGTCAGTCATGGTGCAGAAATTTTGGCTCATCGGCACCTCCATGTTTACGGTGCTTTGCGTGGACGTGCGTTGGCGGGTGTTAATGGGGACGGTGAGGCACGGATTTTTTGTCAACATCTTGATGCTGAACTGGTTTCCGTCGCGGGGCAGTATCAGGTGAATGAGGATTTCCCGGAGAATTTACGGGGTAAACCGGCACAGATTTATTTAGAAGAAGACTCGTTAAAAATTGAACCGCTTTGAATTACCAATTTAACCAGAAGGGCAGGAAAATAGGTTGGCTAAGATTATTGTTGTTACGTCTGGTAAAGGTGGTGTCGGTAAGACGACCACCAGTGCCGCTTTTGCTACCGGCTTAGCCTTACGCGGCCATCAAACCGTCGTGATTGATTTCGACGTCGGGTTACGAAACCTCGATCTGGTGATGGGCTGTGAGCGCCGTGTCGTCTATGATTTTGTCAATGTTATTAATGGCGAGGGCAACTTGAACCAAGCCATAATTAAAGATAAACGCATTGAGAGTTTATATATTCTGCCGGCCTCACAAACCCGCGATAAAGACGCGCTCACCATGAAAGGGGTAGCAAGGGTGTTGGAAGCGTTAAAAAAGCGTTTTGAATATATCATATGTGATTCGCCTGCGGGCATAGAGCATGGCGCTATCATGGCGATGTATTTTGCCGATGAAGCGATAGTCGTCACTAATCCAGAAGTCTCCTCAGTGCGCGATTCTGACCGTATTATCGGCATGTTGTCCAGTAAAACTCGCCGGGCGGTGCAAAATATGGCACCGGTTAAAGAACATTTATTGGTGACACGCTACTCACCCAAGCGGGTGAATAGTGGTGATATGCTGAGTGTCGAAGATGTACAGGAAATTCTGGCTATCCCATTCTTGGGCGTGATTCCCGAATCTCCTTCCGTCTTGCAAGCCTCTAATGCAGGCATTCCCGTTACGCTTGATGACAATAGCGATGCAGGGCAAGCTTACCTTGATGTTGTCGCACGTTTTCTTGGCGAAGAGCCGCCACCTCGAGAGAAAAAAGGTTTTTTTAGCCGTTTATTCGGAAATTAACATGAGTCTTTTTGATTACTTTCGCGCTTTACAACCGCAAAAAACGGCCAAGGTGGCTAAGGAACGCTTAAAAATTATCGTTGCCCATGAACGCCGTCAGCGAGATTCTACGAGTCTTGACTATCTACCCCTGTTACAACGAGAACTACTGGAAGTGGTCAGAAAATATGTTGCTATTGAGGACGAACAAATCAAGGTGCATATAGAAAAAGAGGGTGATTATGAGATTTTAGAACTTAATATTACCCTGCCTGACGCGGAAAACCGCCAAATAAATCCATAAGTAAAAGGAACAAGAGGCAAGGATATTTATGCTTTGCACCAAACTTTAGTTTGGCAGGAGTCCAAACTTTAGTAGTTTGGCAGGAGTTTGGCAGGAATCCAAACAGTCGTATGTTTTCAAATATCGCACTTCATTAGTTATACTTTTTGTAGGTGTTTTGTTGCTTAACTTAATGGCATTGAAACGACGCCGGGTTGCACGCAGTAAGGGTAAATCTGGTGGAGTCAGAAAACATTGAAGCGGCTACCCTAAAACGTCTCGCCAAATTATTGGAGAAATTATTGGAAACCTTCAAATGAATGAACGTGATATTGGTGCAGAAATTTTAAATGGCTTACAAGAAATTGCGGCATGGAAAAAGGCTGAAATAGAATTAAAAACCACCGAACTCAAATTACCATACCAACCGCCCACGATGTTGCAAACATTCGAGAACATAAGGGCGTCTCTTTTTTTAGAAATCCTATTTTTTTGAAAAATCGGATTTCTTCTTTGAACTATACCAGAAAAATAGTCTTGACTTTAAGGAAAAGCCCCGTTTCTAGTAGGCGATTTATCGCCTCACGCAAACAACGAGTCGTCAGTTTGTAGTAGGCGATTTATCGCCTCAGTGTTATTTACCTATTTTTTTGCAGGTTTTTGGACTATTTTGAGGGCCATAAAATGGATGTTTTCAAATTAAGTTATGGCCCTCTATCGCGCTTCATTAGTTATACTTTTTGTAGGTGTTTGGCACAGTAGTGAGACGCTGGCCCCAGTTATTAACCTACTTTTTTACCGGTTATTTGGACTGGTTTGAGGGCCATAAACTATTTTGGATGCTTTCAAATCAAGTTATGGCCCTCTATCGCGCTTCATTAGTTATACTTTTTGTAGGAGTTTGGCACAGTAGTGAGACGCTGGCCCCAGTTATTAACCGACTTTTTAACGGGTTATTTGGACTGGTTTGAGGGCCATAAACTATTTTGGATGTTTTCAAATTAAGTTATGGCCCTCTATCGCGCTTCATTAGTTATACTTTTTGTAGGTGTTTGGCAAAGTAGTGAGACGCTGGCCCCAGTTATTAACCGACTTTTTAACGGGTTATTTGGACTGGTTTGAGGGCCATAAAATAGTTTGGATGCTTTCAAATCAAGTTATGGCCCTCTATCGCGCTTCATTAGTTATACTTTTTGTAGGTGTTTTGTTGCTGAACTTAATGGCATTGAAACGACGCCAGGCTGCACGCGGTAAGGGTAAATATGGTGGAGTCAGAAAACATTGAAGCGGCTACCCTAAAACGTCTCGCCAAATTATTGGAGAAATTATTGGAAACCTTCATTTCATTTTTTTAGAAATCCGTTTTTTTGGAAAAATCGGATTTCTTCTTTACGAACCGTTTGGATTAACACCTGACTCAAAACCCACACGCCAATCAATTCGCTTATTTCATAATTCGTTGTACTCGATATCTGTATAATGCCAGAAAAATCATCTTGACTTTTAGGATAATTTTTTTTAATACTTGACAATTCCACTCTTTCCTATTTCTCAACGGGCCGAGAGTGCAGAGGGCTTAGCAAGTCTAGGGTGCGTCCTACGCACCGCTCTATTAAGCTCCAAGGAAAGTGGTGCGTGATACGCACCTACGCTTGCTTGACTTTTGGGACAATTTTTTTAGATACTATGAAATATCACTCTCTCCTATTTCTCAAAGGGCCGGGAGTGCGTGGGCTTAGTAAAAAACAATCACTCAATTAATATACTGCAAACGGCTATAATTTGAACTTTTTATAGTACTAAAAATCCGATGTCTTAAAGACATCGGATTTTTTAAAAGTTAATATCACTCGTGTTGAGTTTTTAAATTGACTGAAAAAACGCGGTATTGCTGTTATCAATTATACGGTTTTAGAAATGGAGGAAGAACTGGCAGCGGTACAATCATTAGAGGTAAAAATGTCCTAATGATTATTGTTTATAACACAACCGCTGATACCCTAAATAATCATTGGAAAACATTATGGTATTTATTGAAACTTCACGGTTTACTGATCTACTTGATAATTATCTGAATGATGACGAGTACCGCGAACTACAAAATTATCTGTTAGAAAATCCTAATGCTGGTGTTATCATACGCAATAGTGGTGGTATCCGTAAACTACGCTGGGCTGCACGCGGTAAGGGTAAATCTGGTGGAGTCAGAATAATTTATTATTGGGCACCAATACCAGATCATATTTACTTCTTAACCTTATACAGCAAAGGAGAACAAGAAAACATTGATGCTGCTACCCTAAAACGTATCGCCAAATTATTGGAGAAATTATTGGAGACCTTCAAATGAATGAACGTGATATTGGTGCAGAAATTTTAAAGGGTTTAGAAGAAATTGCGGCATGGAAAAAGGGTGAAATCGAATTAAAAACCACCGAACTCAAATTACCAACCGCCCACGATGTTGCAAACATTCGAGAACGTATGGGCGTTTCGCAACAGCGCTTTGCCACTTTTATGGGTGTCAATGTTCACACGCTAATTGATTGGGAAAAAGGACAGCGCGAGCCAGAAGGTTCAGCCAGAGTATTGCTATTAGTTGCCGAGAAACAACCAGAAGCTTTACGCAAAGCTTTTAACATGGGTTGATTTTTTTAGAAATCCGATTTTTTGGAAAAATCGGATTTCTTCTTTGACAAAATCTTTTCACGAACCGTTTGGATTAACACCTGACTCAAAACCCACACGCCAATCAATTTGCTTATTTCATAATTCGTTGTACTTGATGTCTGTATAATGCCAGAAAAATCTTCTTGACTTTTGTGACCATTTTTTTAGAAACTATGCAATCTCACTCTCTCCTATTTCTAAAAGGGGCGGGGTGCAGAGGGCTTAGCAAGTCTAGGGTGCGTCCTACGCACCGCTCTATTAAGTTCCAAGGAAAGTGGTGCGTGATACGCACCCTACGCTTGCTTGACTTTTGGGACAATTTTTTTAGAGACGGTATATTATTAACGTGAGTTCTACTTTTCAATAAGTTATCACCATCATCTCTTAATCAATTATTTGATGACAATTAATTGATTAAAACGGCATTTTTTCAGATTAAACCCTTAGCATTAATAGGTTAAAAGCGACGATTTGTGGGCCATCAACTGGAAGAAGTAAGTACAACTTATGGTTTTTTTTAACTGATTGATAATTAAGCAATTGTCACTAAATAATTGATATAACTAATAATTTTATAACCGGCCTTGATATTTAAAGTCGAACTCACGTTATTACTTTCTCCTATTTCTCAGAGAGAGGGTGAGGATGGCTTAGTTAAAAAACAATCACTCAGTTAATAACCAAAGTTAACATTTACCAATGACCTCTTAAAAATTTAACTGAGGGCCACACCCTAAATCAATAGGTAACAGAATTTTGTCCGGTACAAAGTAGAAAAACTTGGTTTTTCTCAAAGCCGCCTTAAAAAATCGTCTTTACTTTTATGACCCTTTTTTTAGAAAATATGCAATCTCACTCTCTCCTATTTCTCAAAGGGCCGGGGTGAGGATGGCCTAGTAAAAAACAATGGCGCGATCCAACCTGTTCAGCCAGAGCATTACTATTAGTGACCAATAAACAACCAGAAACTTTCAGCTTTTTCCTTCGTTTGACATTTGTTTGAGGAAATGAATGATGCAAGACACTCTATGGCATGTACACGTAGTTATAAGCGGGTATTTGCAAGAATTCGGTCATAAGATTTGGCATTACCAAATTCGGTTAGGTATAGACGCACCTAGCTTGGGTTCCAAACTAGGAAAAATAAGTTTTTTGGGGAATATTCCTAACTGGATAACCACAGGCTGGATAAAACACTTTTTTGAGTTGCTGTATTATTTTTTGAGTATTTTTATAAGTATTTTATTGGCGGTGTTTAATATTAGACGTAAACTTGTATGGGTTTTGGTTTTAATTGTAATTGGAATATATACATATCCTATTTCTGCCAGTTATTTTATTTTTGAAGATTATGAGATTGCTCATAAAAGATTTCATGGCACAGGCGTATATGATAAAACAGACAATTTTTTGGGGATTATTCACCCTAAATTGGATCCACAAAGTGCTCCTACCTCAAGCGAAGTTGTAAATGAAGAAAAAGAAGATCACAAGAGTTTGTATATTACTGATGTTCCAAAAGGATGGTGGGAGGTGCTTAAGGCATTAGAAGATAGACATATTGACAATCGCTGGCGTTCTTGGGCTGGGATTGACATAATCGCTTTAGCACAAAGAGGCTTTTATTTCTTAACGGAGGATGATTCTAAAGGCGCATCTTCACTGGCAATGATGTTAGTCCGTTCTATGCGCCATGAAAGCGCTGATTATAAGGAGCCATTCAAGAAAAAAATTAAACGTAAATTGACTGAAATACGGCATGCCCCAGTCTTGTTTCATAATCTATATCCGCATGACTTAAAAAGATGGTTGGCTATGCATGTTCCATTGGTCAATGGAACATCGGGTTCAAAAATGGGAGCGGCTCTTTATGGCCTTGGTGTTACCAGTCGTGTGGTATTTGGTAAATCACCTGAAAAACTGACTTTAGCTGAACAAGCACTACTAGCGGCCGCGTTTAAGAAACCTATATTATTAGCACCGTTTAATGATAAAAAGGCTAAAATGGCCGCACAATCTCGTTGGGAATATTTAAAAGGGCGTGCTAAAAAAGGTGTTGAAATAGCCTATCCAATAAAATATTCAGACATCTTCAAAGAGATAGATAATCTAAAATTTCCTGAACGTCCGTATGGCCCAGTCAGGCTAAAAAGACTGTTACCTACAGATGAAATAGAAAGATTTCGTATATTAGCTAATCCTTACAAGCGAAGCTTAGAATTTGTTCGTGGTGAAATGACTCAAGCCATTGGTGAACTACAAGAACGATATGGCATGAACTGGCGTGAGAAAGTATATGCATTACACTTAAATACCGAGGTCATTGAGAACGTTATCTTCAAGCGTCAGGTAGAAACCGTTCTAAAAAAGTTACAAAAGAAGCTCCAAAAAGAGAAACGCTTAAAACTGAATTTATTAAGTGATCAGGATGATCCTACTCCAGTTGCTCAAGTCATTCTAGCTTTAGCCGGCCCGGATGGCCGTTTGTTACGTTATTATTCCAATTCTCATAACACCGTTTATTCTGGGGAGCAAACAGAGCGTCAAAATGGTCGCTATCAACCAGAAAAAGAATCTCGCCAAATTGCTTCTGTGGGTAAATTAGTCGCGGCCGTTTTTTTGGGTGCAGCAGGTGATGATACGAATAAGGCCACTTATTGCAATAAAGCTATCACAGGAATTAAAAATGCTGGTGGTAAACCAAAAGGTGTTAAAAATTGCCGGGTAAGAGGTGCAAAATATAGTCCCCGTCAGGTATTCGCACGCTCATTGAATCTACCTCTGATTAATAGATTAAATAAAGCCAGTGAAACCGAACTGGAGCAACTGATAAAGAGGTTTGGATTAACGCGAACGGATAATACACCCTTAAGCACGGCTTTAACTTTAGGTTACGTCACCGCTTCACCTCATACACTTCATGGTATTATGCATGGCATTGTAACAGGTATTGCAACAGGCGGACATCCCAAGACACTTCAACCCACTTTAGTGAGAGAAGTACAGATTATTTCAGAAAATGGCGTTCAAAAAAGAAAAATGCCGCCCATGAATAATCCGGACATAAGCGGTATTGCACATTATTTGGCCGATTATAAATCCCGAAGTTTCGTCAAAACAGTATTAAGCGGTGTGCTAAAATCGCCTGGTACTTTAAGAGCTTTATCGGATTGGACACCGAAAAAAAAACGAAACGTCAAATGGCACATTGCTAAAACCGGTACATCTACGTCAGAAAAATCGTTAATCCTTGATAAATATATTGTTGGAGGATTGGTTTGGCGCGGTAAGCCTTACAGCTATTTTGTTTTAGTAGGCACTTCAGAACCAAGCAAACCGCTTGGAAAACGAATTAGCGGAAATCATTTATCTAAATTGGTTCGTGTTATGTTAAAAAGTTTACCATGAATTTTGAGCAACAATTAAGGAGAACTCTCCTCGTGACTTCCCATATTAGAAATAGTTTTGTGGTAATTATTCCTTACTTAGCTGTACTGATGCTGACAGTTATCAGCTTTATCTCCACCTATTCAGGTATGCAATCTCTGATGACAAACCTTGGGGATAAAGGGCTAGGTATATTTGGTTTTATGCCTAGTGTCATTGTAGGATTTATATCATTCTTATTTACCTTAACTGTACAAATAATGATTATATACCATGCTACGCATATTAAAGGTGCTGGTTGGTCCATATTACGTTTACACCAAAATTTGGGCGGAAAAGTGTGGCATATTTTTGTGTATTTGATGTTTCTTTTTTTAAGTGTCGGTTTTGGTTATGCTTTTTGGTTTGAACGGAACAGAAATTAAATAAAGCGAGTTCACGCGCTAATTTGCTGAGGACAGATCCAATAAAAGACCAATTTATGAATTGGCTAGACCGGCGCATTGATGAAGGAAAAAATGGTATAACAGACAGCCGCACTGGAGAAATATTTACCTGTCCAGACGACAGCATTGAAAAGGCAAGAAATAAACTCAAAGAAATAAATTTTCCGGAATTACCGGAAAATATCAAACTATTTAATCCCAATGATTCTAAAGAAAGTGTATTTCTTGCCTTTCGTAGAATGTGGGAATTTTTTATATCCGTTTTGCCATTTGATACAGGTAAAACCAACATAAGTCTGACGCTTGCTGAAATTATTCCACTAGGCGGTGGGATTCTAATCGATTTGTTGATTTTTATCGTAGCTCCTCCACAAAGAACTTCTAGCATCATTTTGCGAAGAAAAAGTTTTTTGTGGTTTATAAACAAAGCGTTCATGAGTAAAACTTTGTTAAACGAAGAAGTTTGGCATAAACTGAAAAAAGCGATTTATCTGATAAGGAAATATGAACTGCGTAAAGGTAAACGGTATTACCTTGTAATACCTATAGATTCAAAAAAGGATGAACACATTTCCATTAGAGAAATGATAGATTTATTGCTGTCAAATAAATGGGTAAAATTGCTAGGTAACGTTCAAAAAGAAAAAATCGACAGATGGTTAAAAAATAATCATCCTGACTTACGTGGCTATGTTGGGAAGTTTACTGTCTATGAAATGAAACCTGAAATTCACCAAGAGCTGATTCTAGAAAGACGGCTGTGGTTTAAGAAAGAAACAAAAGGGGATACGGGGGTAACAGGTATGGCTTTTGTGAAAGCCTTTTGGGATGCGATTATAAGGAGAATTCTCAAAAGGGTTTACCACTACGGGTGGGACTTTATCAAAAAGAGCTAAAACAGCCCATGTAGGTTTTCGTTCCGCTGTTCACGAAAACAACTTAGAGGTCATAGACGAATTGATTGGACTGACCAGCGGAATGGAAACCTGTGCTGGCTAATGAATTTGAGTCTATCTTGTTTTAGTGCCTTCAACTCTTTTGGATTTTTTTAAATGAAAGCGAACGTCGGTGGATAGAGTGACTTTGTTCACCACATCCAACCACGTAATGGTGAATGCTTTAATGCGTTTCACCCAACTAACCCTCATTTTCCTTGACAACCAGATTGTGCCTTCTAAGCAACTAACGAATGGCACTTGTGTGTGGGCACCTGAATCACGATTTTATCGCTCATTTTATGAGCCGGCACACGCTCCAAAAGACAGTTCGTCTGGTTTGAGGGCCATAAACGATTTTGTATTTTGTAAAATGAAAGTATGGCCCTCGTTGCGCTAACCCATTTTTTTGACAGCTGGAGTCCAAACTTTAGTTTGGCACTCGTCCAAACTTTAGTTTTGCAGGAATCCAAACAGTCGTCCAAACTAACGTTTGGCAGCCGCCGCGGGAGTTTGGCAGAGTAGTGATACGCGGGCCACTGTTATTAACCTATATTTTTGCAGGTTTTTGGACTATCGATTTTTAGGGCCATAAAATACTTTAGATGCTTTCAAATCAAGTTATGGCCCCCTGTCGCGCTGACAGTTTGAGACTTTTTGTAAGTCCTTTGAGTTAAACCCACCCCAACCACTCACACAGCTGGCACACGCTCCAAAAGACAGTTCGTCTGGTTTGAGGGCCATAAACGATTTTGTATTTTGTAAAATGAAAGTATGGCCCTTGTCACGCTAACCCATTTTTTTGACGTGTTTTTGCGCGTTCCCGCGCCGACGGTTGAGAATACCAGCCGTTACGACGCTAGACAACGTGGTGGACGCCGAGTGCCAAGAATAGATTCCTTTGTTTGAATCAGAAACTCTAAACGTAGATAAAACAATGCGAGAATTAGAAAAAATGAGTATACCAACGAATATGACACTAACGGCCGTTTTCCAGAAAGTGCCCGAAGGCTATATCGGATTTGTGGAAGAATTACCCGGTGCTAATACACAAGGGGCCACTTTGGAAGAAACGAGAACTCATCTACAAGAAGCCGTCGCAATGGTTTTAGAGGCCAATCGTGCCCTAGTTCAAGAATCCATTCAGAAACAAGATGTTATCTTAGAACCACTTTGTGTTTCAATCGCATGAAAAGACGCAAACTTATTCATCACGTCGAAGCGTATGGCGGTGAGTTTTTTCGTGAGGGCCGCAATCATATAATTTATGTTAACCGCGCCACTCAAAAAGCCACTTCCATCCCAAGGCATAAGGATTTTAGGGCCATAAACGATTTTGTATTTTGTAAAATGAAAGTATGGCCCTTGTCGCGCTCATTTTTTTGACGTAATATATAGAACATACTTGAAACAGGTGAAAATGAAATAAGGGATTGAATTAGCAGGCTAACAGATTTTCAACTAAAATATTAAACTTAAAAAATCCGTTTATTCCAAAAATCCGTTGTACTTTCAGTAGACTCGGCTTAAAAAGCCTCGTCGATTCAATCCGTTATTAATTACAAGCAATCCTTCTCGTTACAAGAACAAAGAGCAACAACATGCAATATCCCTTAACTGAAAAAATAGGCAATCCAGATTTACTGGTAGGGCGAACCAAAGAATTTCAACGCTTTGGCAAATGGCTCGCCAATATCCCTAAAAGATTGTCCAAATCGAGGGCCATCTTGGCGCGGCGCAAAAGCGGAAAAACCGCCTTTGTGCAACGCCTTTTTAACCAACTTTGGACTGAAAATGGGGCCATTATTCCGTTTTACTATGAGTTTGGAGAAAACAAGATTTGGTATCCGGATTTGGCTATTAAGTATTACTGTGCCTTTGCCTCACAATATATTTCCTTTTTGGAAAGGGATGAAAACTTGGTTAGCGAAAGACTTTCTTTGCACCAACTTCGAGAGTATGGTGTGGCAAACTCAAACAAACTGATAGTTGACGATATAGATTCGCTTTTCAAGGATAAAGAGATGGGATTGTATGATTCGATGTGGGAAACGGCTTATATGGCACCACATAACTTTGCACGACGCTTTGATCAGCGGATATTGGTGATTTTAGATGAATTTCAAAATATCACCCAATACATTTATCGGGACGAAAAGTGCGAGGGTAAACCTGATGAAACACTGGCGGGTAGTTTTCATTCCATCTCCGAATCCAAAATCGCACCCATGTTAGTCACCGGCTCTTATGTGGGTTGGTTAACGAGGGTGATTAGCCAATATCTACAAGCCGGCCGACTTAAGCAAATAGTTATGTCTCCTTATCTCACCAGCGAGGAAGGGCTAGAGGCCGTTTATAAATATGCTGAATTCTATTCCGAACCAATTACCAACGAAACTGCCGTACAGATTAACGAATTGTGTCTGTCTGATCCGTTTTTTATTTCTTGTGTCATCCAAAGCGAATATGACGACAAAGAGTTAACCACTGCCGAAGGAGTCATCAACACCGTCAATTATGAAATTTCGGATCGAAATTCTGAAATGTCAAAAACCTGGAATGAGTACTTGCAATCAACGTTGCAAAGTGTCAACGACCAATATGGCAAAAGCATGTTGCTATATTTAAACAAACACGCGGATCGTTACCTAAAACCCCGCGATCTCAAACAAGAATTGTCGATTGAGTTAAGTCTCAATCAAATACAAAAAAAATTGGTGATGTTGTCGGAAGCCGATCTGATTGACAGAGGCGTTTCTGATATCCGATTTCGAGGCCTTCAAGATGGCACCCTTAACTTGATTATACGAAACCGTCTTCAAGAAGAAATCCTTGATGTTGTTCCCGATTTTAAACAAGAGTTCAATGACAAGATTTCCAAACTGACGGCCGAAAACCGTCAATTGCGTGGCAAACTCAACTCGCTGTCTGGCAAAATGGCCGAACATCTATTAGCCCTCGCTTTTAGAAACAAAAAACGCTTTTTTTTATCCGACTATTTCCAAAACGTGACAGACACCACCCAGTTAAATATCATCAACGTCAAAGAACGAGTTCAAATTCAGCGTGAAGATGGTAAGAGCATGGAAATTGATGTCGTGGCTGAATCCAAATGTGGGCGAGTCATTTTAGTCGAAGTCAAAAAAACACAAGACAAAACCGGCTTCAAAATCCTCGAAGACTTTCAAGAAAAAGTCCAAGTTTATGCTAAACTTTATCCCAATAAAACCATTTTGCCAGCCTGTTTATCGTTAGGCGGTTTTACAAAAGATGCCCCGTCATTTTGTGAACTTAACGGCATCGCCACCGCTTTGGAAATTCAACATTTCTAGCGAGCGTCGGGTGGGTAGAGCGACAGTCGTCCAAACCGGAGTCCAAACTTTAGTTCGGCAGTCTCGTAGGGCGGGTAAACGGGCGCTAAGTACCGAAGCACATATTATCAGGTATTTTGCCGGAATCAAAAGGGGCTTTGCACGTGGGATTGCCCCTACGAACCGTCGTGTCATGTAGGGGCAATCCTTTATGGTTGCCCCTTCGATATTGGCTTATCGATAAATACCAGAAAATTTATGCATCAGTACTTACTTTATCAAACATTATCCAGAATCCATCCCAACGCATGCCCACCATCCATATCCTATAGGCAACACGTACGTTTAAACCCTAAATCGTTAAGCTTAAAATCAACAGCCTAGGTTTAAGGGCACTGCCAAACTAAAGTTTGGACGACTGCCAAACTAAAGTTTGGACGACTGTTTGTCACTAAAGTCTATATATAGTTAAGGTTAATCCGTTATTATAACGAATCGGCCTGTAGTTCATGATGACGAGGTTAATCCGTTATTATAACGAATCCTTGTAGTTCTATTGGAAAAATAAAACATGACATTCAAAGCATTATTTGAACAAAATCCAGCAGTTCTGGCAATATCTATCATTTCAACTCTCTTTTTTCTGTTTTTGGGGGTTATCTATTTCTTATTGACTTGGAATTATGAGAATGACCAAAACACAGCAACAGTCGTCGGACAAAATCAAGTCAATCTCATCCAAAAAGTCATTCTCAATGACTTAAACCTTGTTTATTCGGATGTACTGTTTTTGGCAGATCAACAAGCATTACCAAAAATTTTCGCTGATAATTCAAGCGAATATATCAATCATCTCGCGCAAGATTTGTTGTCTTTTTCAATCAGAAAAGGCAAGTACGATCAGGTGCGTCTTTTGGATGAAACCGGTATGGAAATCATACGGGTTAATTACAACAAAGGGCAAGCGGCAATCCTGCCAAAAAATGCGCTCCAGTTTAAAGGCAAGCGTTACTACTTTAATGAGGCGTTCAAATTGCAACGGGGCGAAATATTTGTGTCACCCTTTGATCTGAATATGGAACGTGACAAAATAGAAACGCCCCTAAAGCCCATGATTCGTTTTGCCACCCCCGTTTTTGATCATCAAAACCAGAAACGGGGTATTCTCCTGTTAAATTATATGGGTAAGAATTTGCTCAAAAAAATGGACGCGCTGTCAGACAACGCCGTTGGGAAAATCATGCTGGTTAATTCCGCCGGTTACTGGCTTAAACATTGGAAACCAGAACGTGAATGGGGGTTCATGTTTAAAGCGCGTGAAACTGAAAAAATGCAAAATGATTTTCCACCGGTATGGCAACAAATTTCTCGCCAACAATCCGGGCAACTGTTTGGTGCGAATGGTTTGTTTGCGTTTACAACAATTTATCCAGCTGAAAAATCAGCAACACCTCATAGCCATGACTGGAAAATTGTTTATTATCTGCCAAAAAGTGTTTTATTGGCAAATTCAAACACGCTATTAATCAAACTACTTCTGATTGGACTCCCTTTGATTCTGATTTTGGCTATCAGTTTATTTAAGCTGGCTAATGCCAAGATCAGGCAAAAACAGTCGGCGGAATACATCAAAAAACAAAATGCCTCTTTCGCCCGTTTTGTACCAGCCCGTTTTCTCCGATTACTGAATAAGAAAGACATTATTGAAATCGAACTGGGTGATCAAAGAGAACAGGAAATGACCGTTTTGGTCTCAAATATTTATGGTTTTACCACGCTATCGGAAACCATGACTGCTGGGGAAACGATAGATTTTATCAATGCCTATTTAAAACAAGTTGAACCCATTATCAGAGATCATCATGGTTTTGTCAGTAATTATATGGGCGAAAAATTTATCGCGTTATTTTCCAATCCTAATGAAGCCATTAATGCCGCCAATGCCATGTTAAAACGATTGGGCGAATCTAATCAGGTACGCTATAAACAGAACCTTCCCCCAGTGCTGATCTATTTGGGCATAGATACCGGTCATTTAGTGCTTGGCACGATTGGGGGTACTCAGCGCATGGAAAGCAGTGTGATTGGCAATACCGTCAATCTGGCATTTTCTCTGGAATCCATGAACAAGATTTATGGCACGACGCTTTTGATCAGTGAACACACCTACACGAGATTAAAAGCACCGTCACAATATGCGATTCGTTTTATTGAGCGCATAAAACCAGAAGGTTTGTCAATCCCCCTGTCGGTTTATGACGTGTTTATTATGGATGCGGCCGACATTGACGCGCAGAAATTAGCGGCCATTAAACAATTTGAAGAAGCCGTTTCTTACTATCAATTTCAACAAATTGACAAAGCGGTTGATTTATTTGAAAAAATGGCGAAACAAACGCCAGACGACAAAGCGGCCCAAGTTTATCTGCAACGTTGTTATAAACAGCTCAGCAAGGAACACCACGACGGATTAAGTGATCTGACGCGCACCATAGAATGGTCAGATAGCCTCGCAATCGGTATTCCTTTAATCGATCAACAACATAAGGACTTGATTAATAATATCAATGAGCTGATTGAAGCCATTCGTACTGGCAAAGGACAAGAACACATCCAGAAAATAACCGCCTTTTTGGAAGACTATGTTGTCAGACATTTCAATGATGAAGAAGTGTTAATGCAGGAATATAAGTATCCCGGCTATCCCGCGCACAAATCGCTTCATTTGAAGTTTATTGACGCGTTCAACGCCCTGAAAGAAGAGCTGCGCGACAAACAGGACAAAGGATTGTATCTGGTATTTCGGGTACAAACCCTCGTAATGGATTGGTTCGTCAACCATATTGTCAAAGTCGATAAACAATTGGGGGTATTTTTAAGCACCCAACTGGAAAAATATAACCGTACTTTGGAGAACCAAGTTGCTGAAAGAACGCAAGCACTCAAGGAAAGGGAAGCACAGCTAGAAGAAGCCAAAAAAGTCGCAGAATCCGCTAACAAAGCCAAAAGCGATTTTTTGGCCAATATGAGCCACGAAATTCGCACCCCCATGAACGCCATTACTGGCTTAACTCGGCTGGCTTTAAAAACTGAACTGACAGATAAACAGTCTAACTATTTGATTAAAATCGAAAACTCTGCCCAATCCCTGCTTGATATTATCAACGATATTCTGGATTTTTCCAAGATTGAAGCCGGTATGTTGGACATGGAATCGGTGGATTTTCATTTGGATGATGTGCTGCATAATCTTTCCAGTCTGCTTGGGTTGCGAATTGAAGAAAAAGGACTAGAATTGCTTTTAGCCATTGATAAGGATGTTCCCCGTTATTTAGTGGGAGATTCCTTACGACTCAGTCAAATACTGATTAACCTGACAACCAATGCCATCAAATTTACGGCGCAAGGTAATATTGTTGTCAAAATAGAAGTGGTCAATTTAGAGCCAGAACAAGTCACACTCCGTTTTTCGGTGCGAGATACCGGCATTGGCATTTCACAAGAAGCCATTTCTAAACTATTCGAGGCTTTCACTCAAGCTGACACAAGCACCACGCGCCAATTTGGAGGAACGGGATTAGGATTAACCATCTGCAAACGCTTGACAGAAATGATGGGTGGCAAAATAGGGGCAGAATCTCAACCGGGCAAAGGAAGCACTTTTAGTTTCACTGCTATCTTTGGTTGCCAAGTCAATACGCCTAAAATCACTTACCAGATACCCGAAAAACTCTGTGGTATCAAGATACTGATTGTCGATGACAACGATATCTCGCTTGAAATTATGCAAGAGGAGTTGTCTGCCCTTTTCTTTGAAGCAATCTCGCTAGTCAGTTCTGGCACAGCAGCACTGACAGAACTAGAAACGGTCGCCAAAACGCAACCTTATGATTTGGTACTATTGGATTGGAAAATGCCGGAGATGGATGGGCTAGAAACAGCAAATCGCATTAAGGACAATCCTCATTTGCCTCAGAAACCGGCCATCATTATGATGACCGCTTTTTCTAGGGAAAATGTTTTTAAAAGTGCGGACAAGCATTGCATAGATGCTTTTTTAAGCAAGCCGATAACCCAATCGACGTTATTTGACACCATTATGACTGTCTTTGGCGAACAGATTGCGAAAACGTCACACTCGCTGCAAAAACCGGCTGAAATGAGTGCCAATGTCAATGCTATCCAAGGTGCTAGGATTTTGTTAGTGGAAGATAACGGTATTAATCAACAAATTGCACAAGAAACGCTAGAAAGCGAAGGATTAGTGGTGGACATTGCCAACAATGGTAAAGAAGCAGTCGCAATGATTGCCAAAACCGATTTTGATGCGGTACTCATGGATGTCCAAATGCCAGAAATGGATGGTTATGAAGCAACCCGATTAATCCGAGAAAACCCCCAATATAGTGAATTGCCCATTATCGCCATGACTGCCCATGCCATGAGTGGTGACAAGGAAAAATGTCTCGCAGCGGGTATGAATGACTATATTACTAAACCCATAGAAGTGGATCGACTGTTTACCGCCCTAAAAAAATGGGTAACGCCTCAGAGTCGCAATTTGTCCAGTGATCCTGGTAACAGAGAGACAGCCTCTTTCGATCTGAAGGATTTTGAAACACAGTTTCCAGACGAATTGCCCAGCATTGACATAGCTGATGGCCTCGACAGATTGCTTGGCAATCGCCAATTGTACTTTGAACTGTTGCAATATTTCCACCTAGAATATCAGGATATTGCCAACCAGATAAACGCTTTTTTAAACCAAGGTAATACCGAAGAGGTTCTGCATTTGCTTCATTCGTTCAAAGGCGTGGCTGGTAATCTTGCTATCAACAAATTATCAGAAACTTCAGAACGGTTGGAGAAGGTTTTAAAAGCGGAAAATGAGATTACACCTGAATTGCTCAAACAATTTGAAGATGCGGTGACAGATGTTATGAACACACTCGCTGTCCTCAATAACCAATAAAAACAATACCACCGAGTAAAACATAGCGAACGTAGAGTGGTCCCCAACTAGGAGTCCAAACCGGAGTCCAAACTTTAGTTTGGCAGTCGTCCAAACAGTCGTCCAAACAAACGTTTGGCAGAGTAGTGAGACGCTGGCCCATGTTATTAACCTACTTTTTTGCAGGTTATTTGGACTGGTTTGAGGGCCATAAGACGTTTTCAAATTAAGTTATGGCCCCCTATCGCGCTTCATTAGTTATACTTTTTGTAGGTGTTTTGTTGCTTAACTTAATGGCATTGATTCTCAGATGGCAATAAACGAAGTATGAATATGTTGGCATTGGATAATGAATCTGAATGACGGTAAACCCTAAAATGAATTTCAACTAAAAATTGCTATAATAAATAGCATAGCGATTGGAACCTTAATTTTAACTTTTAACTTTTAACTTTTAACTTTTAACTTTTAACGGTTATTTTAATCAACTATGTTGAAAACTGAATTACTGGAAATTATCGCCAATGGTGAAAATTCAGGCGTGGAATTCAAACGAGATGATATTCGCCCAGAACAACTGGCTAAAGAAATTGTTGCTTTGGCAAATTTTCAAGGTGGCAGAGTGATTCTTGGTGTAGAGGATGATGGCAAAATATCAGGTATTCACCGCGATAATCTTGAAGAATGGGTAATGAATATTTTTCAAGATAGAATTCATCCACTTATTTTGCCGTTTTATGAAGAAATTAAAGTGGATGATAAAACCGTTGCTGTGATCAGCTTTCCACAAGGCATTTCAAAGCCTTATGTTGTCAGGGAAAAAAAAGTCGAGAATATTTATATTCGCGTAGGTTCAACATCGAGATCGGCGACCCGCGAGCAACAAGCACGTCTTTTTGCACTGGGAGGTATGTTGCACACGGAAGCAATGCCCGTTCCCAGAACGGATATAGGCTGTCTTGATGAGGCAAGACTGCAAAATTACCTCAAGGAGATTATAAAAGACCCTGAAGTGCCCCAAACCCCTGCTGAATGGGAGGCAAGGCTTCTAGGCTTGGGGTTTTTAGCTAAAGCAGGGGATAATATTTATTGCTCAATTGCCGGTTTTGTTCTGTTTGGTAAAAGTCCACGCCGTTATTTGAAACAGTCGGGATTAAGAGTTTTTGCCTTTGCAGGTAAAGATAAAGCCTATCAAGCATTGCTCGACGATATTTTGGATGGCCCGCTTGTGGGGAGATTTGATACAAATTCCCCCAAAAGCTTGATTGATGGTGGAATCATTGAACGTTTTATTGGACAAATAACCCCTTTTATCTCAAAGGAAGCTAGTAATATTGATGAACATTTTAGAAGACAAATTGAGTGGCTTTATCCCATTGAAGCTATTCGAGAACTTGTTGTTAACGCACTAGCCCATCGCGACTGGACTCGCTCCGTTGAGATAGAAGTTGGTATTTATGTTGATAGGTTTGAGATTATCAGTCCGGGTAGTTTGCAAAACTCAATGACTATTGAAAAAATGCTCGCCGGGCAACGTTCACCCAGAAACATCCTAATCATGGAAGTATTACGTGATTATGGTTATGTCGATTACAGAGGTATGGGCATTCGCACTAAAGTCATCCCTTTAATGAGGCGTATAAACCATGCCGAGCCTATTTTTGAGGCTACGGAAGATTATGTAAAAACAGTCCTTCCCAAGAAACAAAGTTAAAAAGTGAAAAGTGAAAAGTGAAAAACTTATGAAAAATAAACGACTAGGATTCGTTATAAAAACGGATAAAAAAACCTTTTTCATAATTAAACAAATAAATAATGACATAGCGTCGCGTCGCTTTCCTTCGGTTCGTGATAAGAAAGGATAATCCTTCCTGGGGTTTATCCTTTCATAAGCAACTAATCCTTGTAGTTGCTGTTGTTGTATCCTTTCATAAGCAACTAATCCTTGTAGTTGCGGTTGCTGTATCCTTTTTTATAACGAATCCTTGTAGTTGCTGTTAGTTAAATCCATTATAATATTATAACGAATCCTTGTAGTTGCTGTTAGTTATATCCTTTTTTATAACGAATCCTTGTAGCTGCGGTTGTTGAATTTTTTGACTTGACACTGTTGGAAATTTCGTTTATTCATATGCGCCCATAAAAATAATAATATTCTAAATAAATCATGAGTAGAGCATTTATATAATTTATTGATTCTATAAAATTTAAAAATGGCGAGGGAGAGCCGTCGGGCGATGTTCGCTCGTGACGCTCAAGCCTAAAAACGGCCGCAACGTGTAACTTATGTTTGAAATATTTGAGGTTTAATTTTTTTACTTGACATGCTTGTAAATTAAGGTTAAAAATATGCGCCCATAAAAATAAGAATGTTCTAAATTATTAATGCCTGAATCCCTGCCCCCTTTTAGAAAGGGGGGAGCCGTATTTGGCTGGGGGATTTTGGAGGGGGGGAAGGAACCGTCGGGTGAGGTTCGCTCGTGACGCTGCTGTTGTTGTATCCTTTTTTATAACTAATCCTTGTAGTTGCTGTTGTTGAATTTTTTGACTTGACAGGTTGTAAATTTATGTTCAAAATATGCGCAGATAAAAATAAGAATATTCTAAATTATTAAATTATCTGCTCACATCGGGCGCAAACCTCGGAGGTTTGTAGTGAGGGGTGCCCTTGGTAAATATTTAGGCGGATTGTCGAGGTTTTTCTTAGGCATTTTATTTTCACCCATGCTGGAAAAGCGCAGAGCGTTGGGCAAACCTCGGAGGTTTTCTAAATCACTTGTACAAGTTGATAGTCAGTCAATTAAGTCTATTCAAGCCACTTGGTTTTTATCAATATAAGTGGGTCAACAAAAGTCTTTTAACATAACAAGCGGCAATAGTCGCTAAAGCGACTACTACATATGTTCGTCAATTACACCCCCCTTCAGGATTCGTAAACCAACGAAGGTAGGGCGCGTCAAGGGGGGATTAATTTGTCAACCTGTGTACGACTACTGTAGTCACCAAAAATGGATTTATGCGTACCTACTTAAAAATAACAACTCAAGTGGTGCTTTTTTTAACGAGTTTTAACAATAAGGCAGTGGGGCCCTTGAATGGGAACGCTATAAAATCAATCGGTAACAATGAACTTGTAAATGTTCTAAGTCATTGATTACCTGTTGATTGACGAATAACTATTGAAAGATTATCCCATTGAACGACCCCAGCGCCGAATTATTTAGAATTCAATTTTTTTCACCCATTGTTACTTAAATTGAATTAATCCCATTGTATGACCCCAGTGCCAGCGGCATTAACGCAAGAAAAAAGAAAACAGTTTTTCACACGACTTGATTTGGTGATTGATGGACAGGTTGAAAAAGTTTTTATAAATTATAAAAATCGCTTAAGTCGAGTGGGTTTTGGATTGTTTAAACACTTGTTCCTTAAATTTGGAACAAAAATCATTGTGGTTAATGGCCACGCTAATGATAAGTTAGACAGTGAAGAAATAATGAATGAGATCATTACATTAATTCATTGCTTTTCGATGAAGCATTACTCAAAAAGGCGTGCCAAACGTGCCATTGAGGTATTAAATGAAAGCACTGAAAACGAAAATTAGAGGTTTGGATAAAAGCCAATTTAAACGGCTTAAAGAATTGACGGCTCATGCCAAAACCCTCTATAACCAAACATTATGGACTTTGAGACAAGCGTTTGAAGCCACTGGCTTGTACTTTCCTTATTCTAAAATGGATAAGGTTATGAAGCAAGTTGAAAATCTTGAGGGTGAAATTAACTACAAGCTGTTGAAAGCTAAGGTCTCTCAACAAACCTTACGAAGGCTTGACAAAAATTTTAAGTCGTTTTTCAAGTGCCATCAGGATTATCAAAAAAATTCTGGTAAGTACAAAGGGCAACCGAAACCACCACGGTTTAAACGTAAGCAGTACGATAATCTTATCTATGATTATCAGGCTTTTCAGGTTAAAGACGGTCTGGTAGTTCTGGAAAAAGGTTTAAGTTTTCCTTTGCCTAAAAAACTGATAGGCAAAACGATCAAACAAGTTGAGATCGTTCCTAAATACCGGTATTTTGAAGCCATTTTTGTCTATGAAGATGATGAGATTAAAGAAACCGTTTCACCTTCAGACAAAGTTATGGCTATTGATTTGGGCCTCAACAATTTAGCGACTTGTGTAACCAATGGTGTGGCAAAACCTTTTATTGTTGATGGTAGGCGGTTGAAGTCTATCAACCATCACTATAACAAGCGGTTTGCCAAGCTTCAGTCACATTTAAAAAAGACCCGTTTACGCTCTTGGTCAAACAGGTTGCAACGTTTGACTGATAGGCGTAATGCAAGAATTGGAGATTATTTACATAAAGCAACTCGACAAGTTACTGATGTTTGTGTTGAAAATGGTATTTCTAAGGTTGTGGTCGGTGATGTGAGTAAATCGCTTGACCAAATTAACTTGGGTAAAAAGACTAATCAAAACTTCGTGAATTTATCTCTTGGTCAGTTTATAGACAAATTGCGCTATAAGCTTGAGTTACATGGCATCACGCTAGAGGTAACAAATGAGAGTTACACTTCAAAAGCAAGTTTTATTGATGCTGATTCTTTACCCAAAAAATATGAGCCATCGATGCCACATTCATTTAGCGGTAAACGAGTCAAACGAGGCTTATACCGTTCACAAAACGGCACGGCTCTCAATGCTGATGCAAACGGCGCGTACAACATTTTAATAAATTGTTACCCTAAGTTTTCCTTTTTGGAATTAACCAAAAAGGTAGGTAAGGGGATATCGGATTGGTTACATCCTTATACACGTTTGAAGATCTGTTGACTTTTAGTTAGCAGTTCTACAAATTTCTATAAAATCGTGACCTTGTGAATAATTTCGCATCGCGTTTTGTGCAAAAACCACACGTAAGGAGATCTTCAGATGACAATGGCTGAAATCGTCAATGGTTATTCGCTTTCATCTGCGCAGAGAGGGATTTGGTTCGATCAAATTCGTCATGCCGATAAGCCACTATATAATATTGGCGGTTATGTGCGGATTGAGGGTGTTGTCAATCATAGTCGGCTTGAAGAAGCCGTTAATTGGGTCATTCAGGAAAATGATGCGCTATGCACCGTTCTCCATGAAGGTACGGCTTTGCCGGTGCAGGTTTTTGAACCGGCACCTCACGTTCAACTGGCGTTCCATGATTTTTCCGAGCAACCTGCGCCTCATCAACAGGCCATCAAGTGGATGGAGGGCGAGATTGTCACGCCCTTTCAACTTGACGGCCAGTTGTTGTTTAAGTTTGCGTTAATCAAGGTGTCAGAGGAATGCTATTACTGGTTCGGTCAATATCACCATCTGATTATCGATGGGTGGGGGATTTCTCTCCTCGTTCAGCGCGTTGCCAAACAATACGATGCGCTTGTTGCCGGTGAGGCGAGTGAGGAATCGGCCCGTTATTCTTATCGGGATTTCGTGCAAGATGACCAAAACTATTTGGCATCTGAGGCCTATCAACGGCATGAACGGTACTGGCGAGAGAAATACCGCGAGTTACCTGAGCCACTTATTCAACGCATGTATGCGGGGCAATTCAAGGGCATCGCGCCAAGCCGCCGACAAACCTTGACCTTAAAATGGGAGGTTTATCATCGGTTAACGGCCTTTGCTAAGGACAATAAGGCCACCCCCTTTCATCTGATTATCGGGGTGCTCTATTGTTATTTTATCAGAACCGGTGGCGGAAAGGATTTTGTGATTGGATTGCCGGTACTGAATCGGAACTCGGCCGCTTTTAAGCGCACGGTGGGATTATTTACCGGCGTTATCCCGGCGCGGTTTGGTTTTGGAACGGCACTCAACTTTGTCGAGCTGATGCAAGCCATCAGCACAGAACTCCGCAAGGATTATCGGCATCAGCGTTTTCCACTGGATGAAATCAACAAGCTGGCCGGCCTTCACAAGGTTTGCCAACAGCATATGTTCGATATTACGTTGTCTTATCAAAAGCACGATTATCTGGCCACTTTTGCGGGTAGCCCGGCTAAGGTTTTTACTTTAGCAAACGGTTTTGAGCAAACGGCGTTGGCTATCGCTGTGGAAGAATACCAAGACAATCAAGATGTTAGACTGACGTTTGACTACAATCTGGCGGCGTTTGATGACGCGGAAATTGAGCGTATCGTGGCGCGTTTTGAATATCTGTTGGGCGAAGTCCTGGCGCGGCCGGCGGTGCCTATTCGGGAATTAAGCCTGATGCCCGAAGAGGAACGCCACCAAGTGCTGGTTGATTTCAATGACACCGCGGCCGCTTATCCGTTTGATAAGACGATTGTCGATTTGTTTGAGGAACAAGTCGAAAAAACACCTCACACTGTGGCGGTGGTATTTGAAGAGCAACAATTGAGTTATCGAGAATTAAATAGCCGCGCCAATCAACTCGCACACCATTTGCAAACTTTGGGGGTTAAACCCGAAATGTTGGTGGGTATTTGCGTCGAACGCTCTTTGGATATGATTGTCGGCTTGCTTGGCATCCTCAAAGCCGGGGGCGCGTATGTGCCATTGGATCCCAGTTATCCGCAAGAGCGGCTGGCTTTTATGTTGGCAGATTCACAGGTGTTAGTGCTATTGACGCAACAGAAATTAATGACAACCCTCACCCTGGCCCTATCAGAAAAGGGAGAAGGGGAGGCCCAAGTCGTTTGTTTGGATACCGACCGGGAACTCTTTTCAAAAGCCCCGGCCGATAATCTTGTCAGTGGTGTTCAACCCGACAATTTGGCTTATGTGATTTATACGTCCGGTTCGACGGGGCAACCCAAAGGTGTCCTCGTTGAACACCACGGACTGTGTAATCTCGCTAAAGCTCAAATTCAAAGCTTTAATGTGCAGCCAGACAGCCGAGTTCTTCAGTTTGCTTCCATTAGCTTTGATGCCTCTATCTCAGAAATTGTTATGGCACTGGGTTCGGGAGCCACACTCTGTTTGGGAACAGCAGAATCTTTGCGGCCGGGTTCTGCTTTAATACAGCAGCTACGTGAGCAAACGATTACCCATGTGACAATACCTCCCACCGCATTGGCGGTTTTGCCCACGGAAGAATTGTTGGATTTACAATACATTATCGTTGCTGGAGAAGCCTGTCCCCCGGACTTAGTGGCACAATGGTCTCAAGATCGACACTTTTTTAATGCATACGGGCCAACCGAAGATACGGTTTGTGCCACGATCTTTGAATACACAGCGGGGCATTCGACTCTTCCTATTGGTCGCCCTCTTGCCAATACCCAAATTTACATTTTAGACAAGCACCTCCATCCCGCGTCCATTGGTGTGCAGGGGGAACTTTATATTGGTGGTGTAGGACTGGCTCGCGGCTATCTCAACCGTCCCGACTTAACGACAGAAAAATTCATTCCCAATCCGTTCAGCGAGGAACCGGGGTCACGTCTGTACAAAACCGGCGATTTAGCCCGCTATCTGCCTGATGGCAATATTGAATTCTTGGGTCGCATAGATAACCAAGTCAAGCTTCGCGGTTTCCGCATTGAATTGGGAGAAATCGACGCCTTTTTGAGTCAACACCCTAATGTGCAAGAAACGGTGGTCTTCGTGCGAGAAGACCAACCCGGTGACAAGCGCCTAGTGGCCTATATTGTTTCCGATCTTATCCCTGAGCGGATACCTTATCAAAGCGAGTGCCTTGTGGAACTGGATGGGAAAACCTTGGAACTCCGCACTGAGGATATTTCCAGTCACGGCGTTTGCCTACAACAGGATGAATCCTTTACCCTAAAGGAAGGTCATGAAATTCGCCTACGCTTACAGCAGCCGAGTGAGTCTGAGGAGGCGCGTTGGTTGAACGGAAAAATCGTCTGGTCGCGGAACGCCTGGGCGGGTGTGCAGTTCACGCTCACGCCGGTAGAGCAAACGCTTCTTGACCGAAGTGTTGACTATCTTATTGAAAAACAAGGGTTATTTAAAGTGGTGCAACGCCTACTGGTTGGCAACCTGCGTCACTATTTAGAAAAAAAGTTGCCCAACTACATGGTGCCATCCAACTTTGTGTTACTAAGTGCATTGCCCCTGACACCCAATGGCAAGGTAGATCGCCGCGCCCTGCCGGCCCCTGAGTACTCTTACTCACTCAAAAAAGAGTTTCTGCCCCAAACGGAAATGGAGAACGTTATTGCGGCGGTTTGGAAAGAGGTACTTCAGCGCAAAAAGGTGGGTATTTACGACCATTTCTTTGAGATAGGAGGTCATTCCTTACTGATCGCCCAAGTTCAATCCAAATTGCAGGACACGTTGGGCATAGAAATTACCATGGTGGAACTGTTTGAGTATCCAACCATCCATGCTTTGGCCCAACATTTAGGTGAGAAAAGAAGTACACCGCTGTCAACTCAGCAAAGCCAGCCGCAGACGAAAAACCATCGTCGCTCTGGTGAAATCGCCATTATCGGTATGGCCGGTCGTTTTCCGGGGGCCAAAGATATTGAGGCCTTCTGGCAGAATCTGCGAGATGGGGTGGAATCCATTTCGGGTTTCGATGAATCGGAAGTGATGTCTTCAGGGATAGACACAGCCACGCTGAGTCAACCCAACTATGTGACAGCCGGTGCTGTCCTCTCAGACATTGAGTTATTTGACGCGGCGTTTTTTGACGTCAGTCCGAGAGAAGCTGAACTGATGGATCCGCAACACCGCCTGTTTTTGGAATGTGCTTGGGAGGCCATTGAACATGCAGGTATTGAGTCGGGAACCGACGAATATGCCATTGGGGTTTATGCTGGCGTTGGCATGAACACTTACCTACTCAAAAACCTTTATCCAAACTATGAGTTCTCAGGCTCTGTCGGTAGTTACCAACTGATGATTGGCAATGGGAACGATTTTCTGCCCACTCGTGTGTCCTATAAATTGAACTTAAAAGGGCCAAGTGTTAATATTCAAACAGCCTGTTCTACTTCATTAGTGGCCGTTCACTCGGCTTGCAAAAGTTTGCTGGATGGGGAATGTGATATCGCTTTGGCGGGCGGTGTTTCCATCCGCGTTCCACAGAAGACGGGTTATTTGTATGAAGACGGCATGATTTATTCTCCCGATGGACACTGCCGCGCCTTTGATGCCAAAGCCCAAGGAACGGTGGGCGGCAACGGTGTGGGCGTTGTTGTTTTGAAAATATTGGAGGATGCGATAGCGGATGGCGACAACATCGTTGCCATTATCAAAGGTTCCGCCATCAATAATGACGGTTCGGTAAAAGTGGGCTATACTGCACCTAGTGTTGAGGGTCAAGCGGCTGTGATTTCAGAGGCTCTGGACATCGCTGACGTTGAAGCCGAGACCATCAGCTATATAGAAACCCATGGTACCGGCACCAAACTGGGTGATCCCATTGAAATCGCCGCGTTAACCAAAGCTTTTCAGGCCCATACCGAAAAACAGGGTTTCTGTGCAATAGGGTCAGTGAAAACCAATATCGGCCATACAGATACCGCGGCCGGGGTAGCGGGTCTGATCAAGACGGTTCTCGCGCTTAAACACCAGCAGCGGCCCCCCAGTCTGCACTTTGAACAACCCAATCCGCAGATTAATTTTGCCAACAGTCCCTTTTACGTTAATACCAAATTGTCGGAATGGCAAAAGATAGAAAAAACACCTCGCCGCGCCGGGGTCAGTTCGTTTGGCATCGGGGGTACTAATGCCCATGTCATCCTTGAAGAAGCGCCCAATCGTGAGGCTTCAGGAAAATATCGCCCTTGGCAACTGCTGGTTCTATCAGCCAAAACCGATTCAGCACTGGAGACAGCAACCGCCAATTTGGTAGCGTACTTAGAACAGCATCCTGAAAACAACCTTGCGGATGTGGCTTACACGCTGAGCAAAGGTCGCAAGGCTTTCAGCCATCGACGAATGTTGATTTGTCAGAACACTGATGATGCGGTTCACGCACTTGGTACCGTCGATCCAAAAGACGTTTTTACCCACTTCCAAGCGTTAGCAGATCGGTCGGTCGTGTTTATGTTTTCCGGGCAATGTACCCAGTATGTCAATATGGGGTTGGAACTCTACCACACTGAGCCAACCTTTAGAGAAGAGGTTGATCAATGTGCCGAATACTTGAAACCCCACTTGGGATTTGATCTGCGCCAAGTGCTGTACCCCACTGAAGAACAAACTTCAGAAGCAACGCAACAACTTAAACAGACGGCCGTAATACAGCCCGCCCTGTTTGTGATCGATTACGCCCTCGCCAAGTTATGGATGGCGTGGGGGGTGCATCCACAGGCCATGATCGGCCATAGCATTGGTGAATATGTTGCCGCCTGTCTGTCGGGCGTTTTCACACTGGAAGAGGCATTAGCGTTGGTAGCCGCTCGAGGGCAGTTGATGCAACAACTGCCCGGTGGGGCGATGCTCGCGGTGTCGCTTTCTGAATCAGAAGTGCAACCCCGGTTGGGCAAAGAACTGTCTTTGGCCGCGATTAATGCGCCCTCCCTTTGTGTGGTTTCGGGTGTCACGGATGCCGTTGAGGCATTAGAAAATCAGTTGACCGAACAAGGCGTGGAATGCCGCCGTTTACATACTTGCCGTGCCTTCCATTCCAAGATGATGGAGCCTATACTGGCCTCTTTCACGGACTTGGTTAAACAAGTCCGGCTGTGCCCACCACAAATTCCCTACTTATCCAACGTCACCGGCACTTGGATAACCGCAGAGGAAGCGCTCACCCATAGCTATTGGGCCGATCATTTGCGACAAACGGTACGCTTTACCGACGGGATGCAACAGTTATTGAACAAACAGGCTCTAATCCTGCTAGAGGTTGGCCCCGGGCGGACGTTAAGTACCTTAGCGAGACGGCATTCCGATACAGCGGCCGAACACGTCGTGTTGTCTTCGTTACGTCATCCGCAAGAGCAGCAATCGGATGTGGCGTTTTTGTTGAATACCTTAGGCAAACTTTGGCTTGCCGGTGGACAGGTGGATTGGTCGGGGTTCTATGCTAATGAGCGTCGTCATCGTCTGCCGTTGCCGACTTATCCTTTTGAGCGGCAGCGTTACTGGGTGGAACCCCCCAAAACAGATGGTCTGGTACCTCAAGTGTCACCGGGCAAAAAACAGGATATTGCAGACTGGTTCTACCGGCCTGTCTGGAAAGAATCAGGGCCCATAGCTCTGTTGGATATGATAAACCATGCGTCATGGTTAGTGTTTTTGGATGTGTGTGGCTTGGGTTCCCAATTCGTGAAAAAACTAGAACTTGCCTCTCAAGAGGTCATCACGGTGACAGTCGGAACGGCATTCACGAAGAACAGTGATCACGACTATACCCTGAACCCCCAACAACGGGATGATTATGATGCCTTGCTCAATGAACTTCGCACACGCAATAAGACACCACAAAATATTGTTCATTTCTGGGGTGTCACACCGAACGGTCATCAAGAATCTGCGGTTGAAGGCATTGACAAATCGCAGGATTTAGGATTTTACAGTCTGCTGTTTTTGGCACAGGCCATTGGAACACAGAATGTGACTGATCATATTCAAATCGCGGTGGTGTCAAACCATATACAGGCGGTGACTGGTGAAGAAGAACTGCACCCAGAGAAGGCTACAGTACTGGGCCCGGTTAAGGTCATTGGGCAAGAATACCCCAACCTGACTTGTCGTAGCATTGATGTTGTTATTCCCCACTCAGACACGAGAATTGGGCCGACAGTGGATCGATTGCTGCATGAACTGACAACCAAATCTTCTGACAAAGTGATTGCATATCGTGGCAAGCATCGTTGGGTGCAAACCTTTGAACCTGTTCGATTAGAGCATTCTGACCAGGCGAAACCACGGTTAAAGGTAGGGGGGGTTTATCTTATTACCGGTGGACTAGGTGGTATGGGAATGACGCTGGCCGAACATTTGGCGAAAACGGTACAACCCAAACTTGTTCTGACCGGGCGTTCCGCTTTTCCCGTCAGAGACGACTGGGATGATTGGCTTGCAACTCATAATAAGCATGATGGTATTAGCCGCAAAATCCGGAAAGTGCAAGCACTCGAAGAACAGGGTGCCGAAGTTTTGATAACCAGCGCCGATGTGGCTAATTGGCAACAGATGCAAGAAGTGATCACGGCCACCGAGCAACGATTTGGTTCGATCAATGGCGTGATTCATGCTGCTGGTGTGCCTGATGGCGCTTTGATTATACGCCAGACGCGAGAGATGACAGAAACGATTCTTGCCCCGAAAGTGAAGGGTACCTTGGTGCTTGAGAGTCTGTTGCGGAATGTTGAATTGGATTTCTTTATCCTATGCTCTTCATTGGCTTCCATTTTGGGGATAGGTGGGCAAATTGGCTATTGTGCTGCTAATGCCTTTCTTGATATATTTGCCCACTTCGAGATGGCTAAGGAAAACCGTTTTACCGCTGCCATCAACTGGGATGCTTGGCAAGAGGTGGGGATGGCCGCCGAGGTTGCGAATCAAAGGGGGGAATTCAACCACCAATCAGTTGGTACCTTGGATATTTCAAAAGCTAAAGCAGTGAGCCATCCTTTATTCGACCACTGTATAGTCGATGGTTCAGATCATGAGATATATGTCACCCACTTTAGCACCCTCAAACACTGGGTTCTGGGCGAACATAAAAGCATGGGCAATGGAATACTCCCGGGCACAGCCTATCTGGAAATGGCTAAGGCTGCTTTTGAAAACCACGCCAAGAATGGCGCCGTTGAAATTCGGCAAGTCTATTTCTTGATACCCTTAATGGTGGAAGATAATGAGGAGAAAGAAATTCGGACAATCCTGAAAAAGCAGGGTGATAGTTTTGAATTCTCTATCGTAGGCCAATCGAGTCTAGGGAAAGATCAATGGCAGGAACATGCCCGGGGTGAAATAGCCTGTATAAAGGCCGAATTGCCTGAAAAACATGACCTCAAAGAAATTGAGGCGAAGTGTCAGGAACGGAAAGTCATCCTGACGGAGGCGGATTACAATTCTCAAGCCAAACAGCTCATAGAGTTTGGGCCCAGATGGAAAAACTTGAAGCAGATACAATTTGGGAAAACCCAAGCGGTGGCTATACTGGAACTGTCCGACCTCTTCGCAGCAGATATCCAGTCATATCAGTTGCATCCCGCCTTATTGGACTGTGCAACGGGGCTTACCAATTTTGATTATTTTTATTCGTCTTGGAACAAGTTGCAGCCAGCAGCCTTAGCAGAGTCTGCAACGGGTTTTCTTTCTGTCAAAGAAGAAGGCGCGTATTATCTGCCGTTTTCGTATAAGCGGCTGACGATAAAAGGCACTCTGCCCGGCAAGATATACAGCTATGTCAGATATGTAGAAAAAGGTAATTCTCAAAAAGGAACCCTGAAATTTAACATCACCATTATGGATGAACAGGGAACAGAACTGGTTGAAATTGAGGATTATACGCTGAGAAAGGTGGATGTTGAGAAAGTCACCGCTAAACACCCACGCGCTCACAACACACCTGGAATGGACACTGATGGACAAAATGCTCCCTTCTTGGGGAAGAGCGTCGATGACAGAGATGCTGCCGTTACTAACGTCTTACAAAAAGAACTCAAGGAAGGCTTATTACCCACAGAAGGCGTAGAGGTGTTTAGCCGCATTTTGGGTAGTACACTGCCTCAGACTATTGTATCGACGCGAGATTTACCGTCTCGGTTGGAGCAGAACAATGTCGCCACGATGCTGAGTTCTCTGAAAGATACTGAGCTGGAACAGTTACCCAAATCAACACATCCACGACCAAAGTTGGGTAATGCTTACGTTGCTCCACGGAATGAGCTTGAACGGAATATGACGGACATTTGGCAACAATTCCTTGGCGTAGAATTTGTGGGGATTTATGATGACTTTTTTGAGTTAGGGGGAGACTCTCTACTCGCTATTTCGCTAATCGCTAAGTTACGCGAAACATTCCAAACCGAGTTGTCTGCACAGAGCCTATTGAATTCGCCTACTATTGCAACCTTGGCTGAATTCATTGAAAATACAATTTCGACTGATGGGGTTTCTAAGCAACCGGTAAGGCAAGAATTTCCATTTGCATTGGTTGAATTTCAAAAGGGAAACAGCCTGAAAACGCCTTTGTTCTTAATACACCCCGTTGGTGGACTCATCTATTTCTATCGCGAGTTGGCACATTATTTGGGTTCCGATCAACCCGTTTACGGGTTACAAGCCCCCAGTTTGGATGGAAAAACAGAGCCACTTATCCACGTTGAGGAAATGGCAGCTCTGTATATTGAGGTACTGCGTGTCCGTCAGCCAGAAGGCCCCTATTTTCTGGGTGGTTCTTCGTTTGGAGGTATGGTGGCCTTTGAGATGGCACAACAACTCCGCGCACTTGGGCAGGAGGCCGCATTAGTCGCCATGATGGATACGCCAGGGCGATATCACATGCCCGTCAAAATTGAAGATGAGACAGAAATACTCGCTTACTTTCTTAATGTAGGTTCAAATGTCTCTGTTTCTTTAGATGATATCAGAAAGCTTGAGCCAGAGGAACAACTGCGCTATTTTGTTGAACAGCGGAGGAAGGTCTATAAAAAGTTCCCTGAGCTGGATATCTCTCAGGGTAGTCATGTTGTCACCCTCTTTAAGATGCACTCCAAAGCAATGTGGAGTTACACACCGCGAGTTTATCCAGGGAAAGTCCTTTTCTTCCGTGCCCAAGAGCGGGATGCATTTAATGATGAACATCCAGAACAGGCGTGGATTGATTTGGCTCAAGGTGGGCTAGAAATTCTTGAAGTGCCGGGAAATCACATTACCATGAATTTCCCACCCCATGTTCAAGTGATGGCCGAAAGGCTGAAACCGTACCTCGCTTAGACGAATTTGGATGTTGTGAAAGAAACAAAATTTTTTCGAGCCAAAGTTTCTCATAAATAATGAAAGTGTGGAGCAGTCTTGGATTTTTTAAGAGCAAATCCTTATAAAAATTTCCTCACCCCTCACCCCTCACCCCGAATATCTCCTATAGAGGGGAGAGGGGACTTTCCCTTGATAGGGGAGGGGTTAGGGTCATGTACATCAAGGTAAGGTTTTTGCATACAATATCCCCCCTTTAATTTGCACATATTATCAGCAACGACGATTAGTGAAACGGGGGCGTTTTGGCATCTGTGTTTGAAATTGAAGGGATTGACGGGAAAAAAGGCTCCTTGGAAGATCACCCGTTTTGGGCCGTCTAAATTTCGATAAGTCGTTAAAATTACAATGAAAAAAGTACAATGAAAAAAGCGATTAAGCATGCGGCCAGGATGCGTATGGGGGTTAGGGTAGGGTGTTGATTAATATATCTTTTTTGATGCGTATTTTTCAGGCCAGTTTTGTGTTTAACGAATGCGACACATAAAGCAAAAACTATTGGCCCCGAAGGGGTAAAATGTGAATAGCTTTAGCGGCTATTCAGGGTTGGTGCGTACCCGATACCTTGACCACAGGTTCCATATGCGGCTATTCATATTTTATACCGAAGGGGTCATTTTTGCGATTAGGATGTCGCACTTGTTAAACACAAAACGGGCATGAAAAATACCGGTCAAAAACAGTTTTCAATCAACACCCTACCCTTACTATAACTATTTGGAGAACATTTTATGGGACGAAGGCATTTATTTGAACTTGAAGATCAACACTGGTTACCTAATCAGCTTCGCAGTTTAGTCACTGATTTACTTCAATATCAACTGACAACTTTTGAGTTGTACAAACCTATAATCCCTCACCTCAAGAAAGTGATGCAGACGACTGACTGCCATCAAATAGTTGATCTTTGTTCCGGTGGTGGTGGGCCATTATTGCAAATTCAGGAAACATTGGTAAAAGAGGGATACCCGGTGTCAGTTACATTAACCGACAAGTATCCTAACCTTGAAGCCTTCCGAAGGATTCGTCAATTATCAGGTAATCAGATCGATTTTAAAGCAGAACCGGTTGAGGCTACCAATGTTTCCTCTGAGTTGAAAGGCATCCGTACTCTTTTTACGTCATTCCATCATTTCCAACCAGAGGCTGCAAAAAAAATCATCATCGATGCGGTTGAGAAAAATGCGGTTATAGGGATATTTGAATTCACCGAAAGACGTTTTTACAACGTGATAGGAACAATATTATTAACGTTCCTTCTCGTTCTCTTCCAGACCCCTTTTGTCCGCCCCTTTAAATGGAGCCGGTTATTTTGGACTTATGTCATACCTTTCTCGCCATTTATCTGTTTTTGGGATGGCATGGTTTCAAATTTCAGAACCTATTCTACCGTCGAATTGCAGGACATGATCTCCGATATGAAAAGCGAAACTTATACTTGGGAAATCAACCAATTAAAAAGCAAGTTCGGCCATCATATCACCTATTTAATTGGTCACCCCGCAAAAAGCGGCCAGTAGTCGTTCTATAGTGGATGTTGCAGTGTGTACCCATCAACGATATAATTTAATGTAACTAACTGATTTATTATCACTTTCATGAAGTGAAATCGGTATAAAGTCTACTTACCCCGAAGGGATAAAATGCGAATAGCCACAGCTGCAACCTGTGGTAAATGCATTAGAAATACGTCAACCCTGAAGGGGTTGTTGGTTTTTCCTTTAGTGTAGCCTGGGGCTATTCTGTGGCGGTATGTTTTTCCATATTTTCCCAGGTAAAACCCGTGGCTCTTCACATTCAACCCCTACGGGGTTGGGGCCCCTCGCACGGCCTCCCCAGGTTTCACCTGGGGCTATTCATATTCAACCCCTACGGGGTTGGGGCCCCTCGCACGGCCTCAATGCCATTAAGTTAAGCAGCCTTATACCATAAGGGTTTTGTGCGGCTCAGTCCGGTGGGGCGGGCGTTGTGAGTCGAAACTGACATTCCGACGTGTTTTAAATTATAATAATTACTATGCTATACTAAATTTAAAACTTAGGCTAGTTTTGGTAAACTTATACGGAAAAAGTCATTTAATATCAGTAGTATAAGAGTTATATAATTACAAGTTATCCAACCAAAGCAAGTGGACTAACCTAATTTAACGAATTTTGTTTATTTAAATTATGATGAATAAGGTATTTTTTTGATAAAATTCGTTATTAAACAAATTTTAACCAATTTTTAAGCAAAAACTCCCCCAACCCATTCAAAATACTTGAATAGGAAATTTTAAAAAAGTTGCTTTTTGCTAAAAACAGGGTTTGTAAATGCGTTTATAATAATTTAAGGAAACTCTAGCTGAACTCTTTTTTCGTGGAACCTTGCGATTTCGCTTTGTGTAAGTCGGATCTTTAACGAACCACTCAGTCAATGTTGCTATAAGCTCTTGAATTGGCTCACAATGGTAAAATAATTCTACCCTAAAATTTTTTATGGCGTTAAAAGACACCATGTTATTGACAGTCTGTCTGTGTTTATTCAGGCTGGATTTCTTAAATAATTGCGAATCAGCGGCTTTAGTGAGTAGGGATTATAAGCCTGTTATAAACATAATTGCAAAAAAATCCTGTTTAATTGAGATAACCGTTTTACCTGTAAAGTTCTCAATTTTTACCCGTTCTTTTATCACACCAAAAAAACCTTCAACACCCCAGCGTAGATTATACAATTCCATTTGCGCGGTGTATTTTTTTTCATTAAGCAATGAGGTAACAAGAACTTCTATCTCTCCTGTGCTCAATCTAACTCTAACAAAACGCACCGTAATTTTTTCTGGTAGTCCCAATTCTTGGCACCTTTTCTTGACGGTTCCTTCCGCTTTTAAAGTGACTATATTGCTATTAGTAACTCCTTGTTTAAACCTATTTCGTGCCGCTTTAAATGACTTTTTTGAGCAACGACCCGTAAAATGTCGCCCAAGTTTGGTTAATGATGCTAAAAATATATAGGATGGATAGTTGCGATCAAACAAAATCAAGTCACCCAGAAAGTGTATGCTTGATGTGTTCCAAAGCCAAATCAACCTCATAAGCCTTGGCAGGCGCGAGACAAGCATCAATGATAGTCTTGTTTATTTCGTCTATCATCACCGAAATAAGCCCATAACCGTGTTGTCCGATTATCTTATTATTCTTACTATTAGTAAAATTTAGGGTACCAAATTCGTCGTTGATTTCTGGCACATTAGGCAAATGGATTTTGGAGCCATCAATAGCCAGTAAACGAAAACCCCAAGCGTTTTCAAAATTTTTATCAGCATAAAGAACATCAAGCACTGCTTTTTTATTTAACGTGACGAACGCTTCTGGCTTTAAATGACGACGTGCTTGGGTAAAGGCACTCTTTGTTACTAAAATGCCGTTGTCCAGTTTTTTAAAAAAGTCATTTAAAACAAGCTGTAACGGTTTTATGCTATGCAAGTAAAATTATCTTTTAGGACGGCTACAAAGGGAAAGGCGTACTTTCTGGTAAAAAAATTGTAAACTGTGCGATGTTCATCTTTAAATGACTCATCATTTAACAACTCGCGAATAATCGAAATTGATCCGGTGGCTTTGTCATTTTCGTCATCCAGTGTGTGTTTTTCCATAAATTGATTTTACCTACTGTTT
>Ga0190343_1000018_pt1 | contig 97256 bp, 75 predicted proteins | sample 48721312_MG_FD_161664 | JGI IMG/M metagenome (GOLD analysis project Ga0190343, IMG submission 161664) | Hydrothermal vent microbial mat bacterial communities from Southern Trench, Guaymas Basin, Mexico - 4872-13-1-2_MG | ecosystem: Environmental > Aquatic > Marine > Hydrothermal vents >... | reverse complement strand
GCCGGTTTGAGACATAAACCGTTTACAAACTTTTAGTTTAATAGTGCCTCATTGCACAATTCAAAGTTAAACCCAATTTGAGGGTGCCATTAAATTGTAAATGCGGATTAAGGGTTGAATTAATTATTATGAAATCAAGGATTTTAACGCATGCATGCGCCGCGTTTATTTGATTGTCTCTTGCGTGCGTCTTTTGCGTTTATTTCATTTTGTGGGCCATGATTTGATTTGAAAACCTTCAAAATGTTTTATGGCCCCCAAATTAGGTCGTCTAAATAACCCATTTTTTCAGTTCACAGAGTGCCATAGAGTATCACAGAGTTATAATGCTAAGAATTAACGCACGCAAGTTTTGCGTTTATTTCATTTTGTGGGCCATGATTTGATTTGAAAACCTTCAAAATGTTTTATGGCCCCCAAATTAGGTCGTCTAAATAACCCCTTTTTCAGTTCACAGAGTGCCACAGAGTGTCACAGAGTTATAATGCTAAGAATTAACGCACGCAAGTGACGCATGCATCAATGCCATTAAGTTAAGCTTTTGGGTGAGGGCAACCATAAAGGATTGCCCCTACATTACATAACGGTTTGTAGGGGCAATCCCACGTGCAAAGCCCTTAACTTAATGGCATTGACGCATGCATGCGCCGCGTTTATTTGGTTGTCTCTTGCGTCTTTTGCGTATGCATGCGTTTATTTCATTTTGTGGGCCATGATTTGATTTGAAATCAGATCGTTTTAACCCTTAATTCGCATTGTAAGCATAAGTAAACAAAGGCTAATGAGACAAACTATCTCGCAAAAAGGCCGGTTTGAGACATAAACCGTTTACAAACTTTTAGTTTAATAGTGCCCATTGCACAATTCAAAGCTGAACCCAATTTGAGGCTGCCATTAAATTGTAAGCATAAGTAAACAAGGGCTAATGAGACAAACTTTCTAGCAAAAAAGCCGATTTTAGACATAAACCGTTTACAAACTTTTAGTTTAATAGTGCCTCATTGTTAAATTGATTACGCCACCGTAAAAACGGATTAAGGTGGAATGACGTTCAATTTTGAATAAGTTATTATCTTATCACTAACGGAGAATATTATGAAACACCGTCAAAAGAAACTCAGTCTTTCCGCCGCTATAATCGCGGCGATTTTTGCCTCATCAGCTTGGGCTGGTAATGGTGGGCAGGCATCAGCAGATAAACCATTAAATGGGACTTGCACCGCAGATGCGGATGGGACTTGCACTCCTCAAGGTGTTCCTCAGGGTGGAAAAGCCGGCCCTCAAGGGCGGCATTTGGCCGGAACTTGTTCACAAGATGACCCCCAAGGCGCTTGTTTACAAGAACCAAAGTGGAATAACTCACAAAACTGGCAGGGTAATTACCAACAAGGCCCACATTGCCCTGCAGACGGGACTTGTTTGTCGTTAGATCAGCCCTTAGCGGAACTGAGCGAGGCTGAGATAACGACGCTCTCATTCATGCGCGAAGAAGAAAAATTGGCGAGGGATGTTTATATCACCCTTTCTGAAGAGTGGCAAAGACGGATCTTCGCCAACATCTCAAAGGCGGAACAACGACATATGGATCAAATCAAGTCATTGCTTGATAGGTATGAGTTGCCTGATCCCGCCTCTGAAGAGGTGGGTGTGTTCACAAACACTGATCTTCAGGACTTGTATGATCACCTTGTTGAACGGGGTCGTACCTCACAAATTGAAGCCCTTCAGGTGGGGGCTTTGATTGAAGAAGTCGATATAAGCGATTTGCAAAACGCCATTGCTGAAACCGACAATCCGGTATTGGAGAGAATGTACTCCAACCTAATGAATGGTTCTTACAACCATTTACGCGCTTTTGTGCGTAATATTGAATACTCGGATTATGCGTATCAGGCTCAATCTTTACCTCAAGATGAGGTGGATGACATTCTCAATCCAGCCGTGGTGAGTCGTGGACTCGGCATCAAAGCGGGTGATTCGCAATTTGTGGCGACTAATGACCAACAAGGCCCACATTGCCCTACAGACGGGACTTGTTTGTCGTTAGATCAGCCCTTAGCGGAACTGAGCGAGGCTGAGATAACGACGCTCTCATTCATGCGCGAAGAAGAAAAATTGGCGAGGGATGTTTATATCACCCTTTCTGAAGAGTGGCAAAGACGGATCTTCGCCAACATCTCAAAGGCGGAACAACGACATATGGATCAAATCAAGTCATTGCTTGATAGGTATGAGTTGCCTGATCCCGCCTCTGAAGAGGTGGGTGTGTTCACAAACACTGATCTTCAGGACTTGTATGATCACCTTGTTGAACGGGGTCGTACCTCACAAATTGAAGCCCTTCAGGTGGGGGCTTTGATTGAAGAAGTCGATATAAGCGATTTGCAAAACGCCATTGCTGAAACCGACAATCCGGTATTGGAGCGAATGTACTCCAACCTAATGAATGGTTCTTACAACCATTTACGCGCTTTTGTGCGTAATATTGAATACTTGGATTATGCGTATCAGGCTCAATCTTTACCTCAAGATGAGGTGGATGACATTCTCAATCCAGCCGTGGTGAGTCGTGGACTCGGCATCAAAGCGGGTGATTCGCAATTTGTGGCGACTAATGCCCAATTTAAACACTCACTCAAGAACAAAAATGGTCGTCATGCTAACGGTGCTATCCTCGCTCAAAGTGATGAAGTCACACTGGGCGCGACTTTCCAACCTGATATCGCTCATCTTGGGCAAAATGCCGATTTATTGACAGTGGCAACCTTCACTCCAATGAACAGCAACCGGCAAATGATGTTCATGGGTGATAAAAAGGGTTAACAGCAGTGTTGAGAAATCTATTACTATCTTATAATATGTGATATTATCTGATATCAATCAATATGAGTCCACAAAAAGATTTAGTTGACATATCAGTATTATCCATTTAGATTTTTAATTGAGTTCGTCAAATAATTAATTGACGATAAAATTATCAATAATGTGAGTTCGACTTTAAATTCAGTGAGTGATATAATTATTAATTATATCAATTAGTTACTTATGATTAATTTTAAATCAATCAGTTAAAAACTAAAAAAGACAAGCAAAACCTGACTCTAACACCATAAGGTCCACAATTAACCGTTTTAACGTATTAATGTTGAGGATTTAATACTCAAAAAATTGAGTTTAATCAATTAATTATTTTCAACCAATTGATTAATCGAAAATTTATATAACAAGCAAGAAAAATAAGTCGAGCTCACGTCAATAGGTCAAAACTATGAGCAAAAAACACAAAAAATCTAAACAAATATCGACTTGCGAAGATGTACTTTTTAGCACTTATCAAACTCGTATGAAGAACCAGCCTGATGCGGTTTATGGAGCGTTGGACGATTGTGCCGCTTTATTTTCACAAATAGAACGTAAACTTTTTGCCCAGAGTCAAATCGTTCCCACATTCAAAGGAAAAATTTTTAATCAAATTAAATCTTTTTTCTTGTCCTTTTTTGGTATTTTGTCTAGGCAGTTCAATTCTATTAATTTTGCTCTACAAGGCAAGATTGATTCTTATCGTTCAAATCTTGATCGTTATATTAAAGAGAATCAAGAACGAATTGAAAAAACCAGAAAAACGATTGAAAAATTATCAAAAAAAGAAATTGAATCTGATCAACGTCAAAAACACGATTATAAGATTCATCAAAAAAAGCGTCGTTTAACACGGCTAGAAAAACGTTTAGAACAATTAGAATTCGACAAATCCACCGGGCGTGTTCGTGTTTGTTTTGGCTCAAGAAAATTGTTTAATGCACAATTTGATTTAAAAGCGAATGGTTATGAAAACATTGAACAATGGAAGTCAGACTGGCAAAAAGCACGCAGTAATCAGTTCATTTTAGTCGGTTCTAAAGACGAAACTGCTGGGAACCAACTTTGTGTCGCAAAAACTCAAAAAGATGGCACACTCACTTTGCGAGTACGGATGCCGGATGCCTTGGTGCCCAAGCATGGTAAATATGTTGAAATTCAGGGCGTTAAATTTGAATACGGTCAAGATGTTATTGAGGCGGCTTTAAACGATAATGAAGCTCGTCGTGTCCTAAAAAGTCTCAAAAGTTCTGAAACCAAATGTTATGGTCAAGCCATAACTTACAGATTCTTACGTGATGATAAAGGTTGGCGTGTATTCGTAAGTACTGCCAGGCCAGAAGTTCCCATTAAAACCTTAAAACATATCGGTACAATTGGTATAGATTTAAACGCTAACCATGTCGCTTTGGTTGAAACGGATAGATTTGGCAATATTATTGATACAGAAACAATACAACTAAACACTTATGGTAAGTCGAAAGGTCAAACAGAATCTATCATTGGTGAAGTTGTCAAAGCTATTGTCGAACGGGCCGAAAAGACATTAAAACCAATTGTTATTGAGGATTTGGACTTTTCACATAAAAAAAGCGTCTTAAAAGAGAATAGTTCAAAGCGTCATGCTCGGATGCTAAGTTCTTTTATTTATAGCAAATTTAGAGCCTTTTTGGAATCAAGAGCTTCAAAGTATGGCGTAAGAATTTATAAAGTCAATCCGGCGTTTACATCTGTAATAGGTCGAGTTAAGTTTGCACGTCGGTATGGTTTGACTGTTCATCATGCTGCGGCGTTAGTTATAGCGCGGCGGCTATGTAGGTTTTCTGAACGCGCTCCGTCGAGTTGTCGGGATGAGGTTGTTATCCCAAACAACAAGGGTGGTCATGTCACCTTCTCTCTACCCGTGAGGAATCGGGGGAAGCATGTGTGGTCAGGAAATTGAAGTCAGTGGTGCATGTAGCACAGGTTCGGGCGACCGAATTAACTGCTCGATCCAGCCAAACGCAGGGGCCTTTGGTTGGGACTGGGGGGCAACCTTCTCTCGAATCTTGACCGGCGCGGTTCCGGCACACGAATCGTTAGGCAATACTGCTCGGCCAACGTGATCTTATTACATTTCATAAGATAGTAGCAAAAACTATCAGATAGTAATAGATTTTTAGGAGCGGTGCTTGGCAAAAATGGGACGGTGATTTTAATAAACTCACCGCCACACAAACTCAACAGCGGTTACACGCCGATCTGAGGCTGAATGTGTATCAAGGGCCGTTGCCAGCCGGAAGATATCAAATTTCGGTGGGCTATCGTTTGCGAGATAAGACGATTATTTATGGACAACCGATGTCCTTTTCAGTTGAATAGTTAAAGTAGTTAAGGGGTTCGCTATCTCGAACCCCCTACGCTCGCTTTCAGATGACGAAAATAACCTTAAGGTTTTTTTTGCGGTTCAAATGAAAACTTGCCAATGAATTTCTGTAGTTCGCTGTTTTTTAAGACAGGCATTGGTTTGTAGGCGCTGCTGCGATAATAAACATTAATGGCATGAATGTCTGGCTCGTCAGCCGCTAATTCGACAAACCGTTGGGATAATTCTTGGGCATCTTCTATGTTTTGCACGATTGTTAACGGTAAATCAATATCGACGGTTAGTTTACCTGATAAATAATGCAAAGTAATTTGTTCAATCGCAGCGGCTGCCTCTAAAGATTGCCAGCGTTGTCGCAAACGCGCAGTGATCTCATTACGCAACGGCAAATCCAAAGTCGTTTGGACTTTTTCATCGTTTTCTGTGTCAATATGCACCGATACTTCAGTGAGTTCTGCTATTTGATCCATCAAACGTGTACGCACGGCTTCGCCGATTTGATGGGCATTTGAGGCACTGATACGGGGATCAACCAAAATATGCATATCCACTAAAATGTTGACTCCCATTTTGCGTGTGCGTAACTGATGCAAACCGCGAACACCTTCAACTGATTTAATAATTGTTTGAATTTCAATCAGTTGTTCTCTTTCTAGCCCCGTATCGACCAATTCAATAACACCCCGCCAGCTTAACGAAAAACCGATATAGCCAATCATTAAACTGATTCCAATCGTGGCGACTGCATCCAGCCAAAGGAAGCCCAGCATACTGCCTACCACGCCAATCAATACGATTACCGAAGAAATCCCATCACTGCGGTGATGCCACGCATTCGCTCGTAACATGGGTGAGCGCACCCATTCAGCGATATATAGCGTGTATTGGTACAAAGCTTCTTTGACAACAATGGACAAGACGGCGGCAACGAGGCTAATAGCGGTGGGGCGCAATAATAACTCTGGCTCAAACAAACGCCTTTGGACATCTATCAATAAACCGCCCGCCATCAACAAAAGCAAGCCACCAACGGCTACAGTTACCAGCGTTTCAAAGCGAGCATGTCCATAAGGATGCTCAGCATCGGGTGGCTCTGTGCTATATTTAGCGGCCACTAATGTCATGCCACCGGCGATTAAATCCGATAAAGAATGCAAACCATCGGCAATCAAAGCATGCGAGTGTCCGATGATGCCAAACATGATTTTAATAATCGTCAACAGAATGTTGATAGTCACCGCCAATAGGGTGACATTGCGTATGGCAAGATAACGTTCTTTCTGTGAGACTTTCGGTGGTTGTTGTTTTAACATATTAAGTGTTATTGCTTCGCTATTTTTAGTTTATTATTTTACATCAATTAGACATAATCAGTTGCTCTAAAACTGATGGGATATTTATGGTTAAATGCCTAAGGCTTATTAAAAAGTTTTCGATCTACAGATAATAGAACGGGCAACCACAAGGAATTGCCCCTACATAGCTTAGCACCTATCAGTTTGTAAAAATCGTCATTTTTGAACACAGAGCCACAGAGTACCACAGAGTAGCACAGAGCCTATTTTTCGGTGAAATCTCTGTGAAACTCAGTGGGCTTCCGTGTTCTGAAGTGTTGATAATTTGTCCGGTGCAAAGTTTGATTATTAAATATGGTTTTATGGCCCTCAAACCGGTGCCAATAGCCATACAAAATTCAGGGTATTTAGGTGTCCAAATAACTACAAGGATTGGGTATAAGCAGGGATTTATCCTTGGTTTTCTTTGCAGCGGATAAATGTTCGTAAACTGATAAGTTTTGTTGTGACGGTTTTTGGGAGAGTAAGTTTGATTGTTAAATATGGTTTTATGGCCCTCAAACCGGTGCCAATAGCCATACAAAATTCAGGGTATTTCGGTGTCCAAATAACTACAAGGATTGGGTATAAGCAAGGATTTCTTCTTGGTTATTTCTGTAGCAGACAAAAGTTTGTAATTTGATAAGAAGTTTTATCTTGATTGTGACGGTTTTTGGGAGAGTAAGTTTGATTGTTAAATATGGTTTTATGGCCCTCAAACCGGTGCCAATAGCCATGCAAAATTCAGGGTATTTAGGTGTCCAAATAACTACAAGGATTGAGTATAAGCAAGGATTTCTTCTTGGTTATTTCTGTAGCAGACAAAAGTTTGTAATTTGATAAGAAGTTTTATCTTGATTGTGACGGTTTTTGGGAGAGTAAGTTTGATTGTTAAATATGGTTTTATGGCCCTCAAACCGGTGCCAATAGCCATACAAAATCCAGGGTATAAGCAGGGATTTTTCCTTGGTTATCTCTTGCTTCCAAACTTACCGCCTTGGGCGGTGATGGTTTTACAAGAAATGGTGGTGGGTATCCAAAGTCTCGCGCTGTGCGGATATAAAAAATCTAGCCTCGATGTCCAATCGACCGAGTACGCATTGTAAAATAACTAAGTGTAACTTGAAAGAAGCTGCCAGGCTTTTCTCCGGGAGTATTGATTTTTTATATATGAATTTCCATATATATGCTTTAACATATCTAACGGGAAAACATTTATGCATTACCCCATTCGTGTGTTGTTTTTATGTACCGGCAATTCGGCCCGTTCACAGATGGCCGAGGGCTTTTTGCGGTTTTTGGGTGGACAATATTTTGAAGCTTATAGTGCTGGAACTCACCCCAAGGGATTAAATCCTTTTGCTGTCAAAGTGATGTCTGAATATCAAATTGATATTTCTGGGCACCGTAGTAAAGATGTCAACGCGTTGACTGAACAGTCCTTCGATTTTGTTATCACTGTGTGTGATAACGCCCGCGATAATTGCCCGATTTTTCAGGGAAAGGCCGAAAAGCGCCATTGGCGCTATCCTGATCCGGCCGCTGTCGAAGGTAATGAAGAACAATGTTTGAAGGCCTTTCGAGAAGTTGCGGCTGATTTGAAAGAACGTCTGAGCGCATGGGTAACGGCGCTACAAAATGATAAATGATAAATGATAAATGATAAATGATAAATGATAAATGAAAATCTTAAATGAGTTGTACTATTCATAGGGCCTTCAATCAAATCAATTCGCCAACCTGGCCCTCAAAAAACCGCCAGAAGTGAGACACACCCGCGAATTTCCAAAACCTTGGCGGTTTGTGCCTAAATTCGTTTATCCGCAAAATTCGTTTATCCGCGCAATTCGTTGTACTGTACTATTCATAGGGCCATCAATCAAATCATTCGCCAACCTGGCCCTCAAAAAAACCGCCGAGTTTTAGACACCTTGGCATGGTAAGTCATTAACAAAAATTTTACATGAAATTTAATGAAAGGTTGGCCTGAAAATAAATAGAGTTGTCCGAAAATAAGGGTTTTGTTACCTTTCCTCCAGGGGCGATGCCCCTGGCTATATTAATGTCGCCCCGTTGGGGCTTTTCTATTAGCCCCTTCGGTAAATTTACGGACAAGTCTAATGAAAAAATGAAAAATGAAAATATTGCTAAAAAATCCGATGTCTTAAAGACATCATATTTTTGGCCTATGGCGTTAATCGGTTCGTCTAACTTCTTTGAATTAGCAGTTGCGGTGGCAATCAGTTTATTTGGCTTAGATTCTGGTGCGGCGTTGGCGACTGTTGTTGGCGTACTGGTAGAAGTGCCGGTGATGTTGTTTATTGTCTATCTTGTTAATGGCACACGACGTTGGTTTGTTTGGGAAAAGGCTCATGTTTGAACAACTTGCCAATTTATTGGTTTACCAATTGGGCGGCTTCTCAGCCGAGAGTCATTTAGGCACCGCCCTGCATTTTTTTGTAATGGACACGACCAAGATTTTTGTCATGCTGGTGATTATTATCTATCTCATGGGATTATTTCGCACCCTGCTGAGTCCTGAAAAGGTACGCGACTATATACGGGGACGTTCTAAAGCACTGGCTCGCACACTGGCAGTCACTTTAGGCGCAGTCACCCCGTTTTGTTCCTGTTCCTCCGTGCCACTTTTTATTGGGTTTGTGGAAGCGGGAATTCCTTTAGGAGTGACTTTTTCATTTCTGATTGCCAGCCCCATGATTAACGAAATAGCTGTCGTACTTTTAATTGGCATTATGGGTTGGAAACTGACTCTGTTATATGTGATAGCCGGTTTAACCATCGCTTATGTAGGCGGTGTCGTGATGGAACGTTTTCATCCCGAAAAATGGGTGGAATCTTATGTTTGGAAAATTCAAATGGGGCAAGTTGCCCAACCTGCAATAGACACCTCGCTACGTGGACGGCATGAATTTGCGATTGGTGAAGTGAAAGAGATTGTCAGGCGCATTTGGCTATGGGTGTTAATTGGTATCGGTGCCGGTGCGCTATTTCATGGTTATGTTCCTCAAGCCTGGGCGGAAAATTTAACCGGTCAATATAATTTCTTAGCTGTGCCAATGGCGGTGATTTTAGGCGTGCCGTTATACTCCAATGCGGTAGGAGTCATTCCTTTGGCAGAAGCTATGTTAGCGAAAGGCGTTGCTATCGGCACCACCTTGGCATTGATGATGAGTATTGCTGCGATTTCTTTACCCGAATTATTAATTTTGCGTAAAGTCATTCGTTTGCCAGGTTTATTGTTATTTGTCTCGGTGTTGACGGTTGCGATTGTTTTAGTGGGTTGGACATTTAATTTACTGAGTTAAGGACTCAATAATGAAAAATATCAAGGTGTTAGGTTCAGGCTGTGCCAATTGCAAAGCCACGTTTGCTCGAATTGAAAAAGCTGCCGAAGAAAAAGGAGTGGAAATCTCCTTAGAGAAAGTGGAAGACATGGCTGACATTATGTCTTATGGTATTATGTCTACACCCGGCGTTGTCGTTGACGGTGAAGTGGTACACGCTGGGGGTGTTCCAGATAAGAAAAAAATTCAGTCTTGGTTTTAATTCGACAAATTAAAGAGGGCAACCATAAAGGATTGCCCCTACACATCAATGCCATATCGTACCGCTTTTGGGTGAGGGCAACCATTTCGTTCGGGCAACCATTTCGTTCGGGCAACCATTTCGTTCGGGCAACCATAAAGGATTGCCCCTACACGACATGACGGTTTGTAGGGGCAATCCCACGTGCAAAGCCCTTAACTTGTGGTTGCCCTTAACTTAATGGCATTGAAGTGAAACCTGGGGTAAAGATCATCAAAAAACACCAAACTTGCTAAATAGGAGTTAATTAATTTATGAATATGAAAATTCACCACGTTGCTATTATTTTCGGATTGACAATGATGCCTATATCATACGCACAACCCGAAATGGAACAAGGAACTAACGGCGTTAATAGCCCCGATGTCAGAATGCCAGGAGAAGGCCGATGGGGAATGCCAGGGCACGGTATGGGGCGCGGACAAGGAATGCAATGGAGACAGGGCGCTAACCTAACAAATCCCGCTACGATTCCCCAATCACTAGAAAACAAGTCGCGTCTATTTGTTGAAATGCCGCCGAAAGTTCAACAAGTTTTGCTCCAAGACATGTCAAGCCATCAAGCCGCTTTGATTCAGGTTTATACTCTTCTAGCAGAAGGCAAGCTAAATGAGGCGGCTGACATTGCTGAAGTTCAAATGGGTAATAGTGCGAGGGGCAAACACCGTGGAACCGGTATGGGGCCAGGTAGATTTATGCCGTTTGAAATGCGAAGAATCGGTTGGAGTATGCACGAATCTGCCAGTGAGTTTGCGCGAATTGCCAAGAAAGCTGATATAACGCAAGCTCAAGCTTATGCCGTTCTGCAAAAAGTCACTGCTGCTTGTGTTGCGTGTCACTATAGTTATCGTATACGGTAAACCTTGTCAATCAAACGAAGCACGGAGGGTGATGCAAACTACAGAACTTGTATAATCGTTACGATTGAAAGCAACTACAGGGATTCGTTATAATAACGGATTAATTAAAAGCAACTACAGGGATTCGTTATAATAACGGATTAATTAAAAGCAACTACAGGCCGATTCGTTATAATAACGGATTAATTAAAAGCAACTACAGGGATTATTAAAAGCAACTACAGGGATTCGTTATAATAAAGGATTAAAACCTATCGGTTTTAGAACTCGGCACGAATCAATCAATCCGTTATGAGCTTCAAAAGGATAAAAACCTATCGGTTTTAGAACCCGCCACGAATCAATTCGTTATACGATACATCGTCATAAACTGAGTATTTATTCCTATCGGTATTGCTTTTTATCCGTTCCGGAACGCGTATCCGTTGTACTGTCCGTGAAAATGGGAATGCACCCCAATGGTAATTAGTAATTAGTAATTGGTAATTAGTCTGATTGAAGAAAACAAACGCCAGTGAACGGTTTAGCATCCCGTCTTTGCTAATAGCCCACATTTCTCAAAAACATCCAAGCTTTTGGAAACCTTGGATGTTTACAAAACATCCAAGGTTTTTGTTGCTTATATGTTACGCGGACTGAATAGGAAAATCCACCCGCACACACAAACCACTACCACCACCTGGCACATCATCCAGTTGAATCTCTACATGATGTAACTGAGCCACCTGCTGTGCAATCGACAAACCCAAACCACTCCCTGGAATATTCTGATTTTCGCCCCGATAAAAACGCTCAAAAATCCGCACCCGTTGCTCAGGCGGAATCCCAAAACCACTATCACTAACAGACAACCTCAATCGTGACGCTTGAAGGTTCTCCAAAGACACTGTCACCTGCCCACCGGCTGGCGTATAACGGATAGCATTGTCTACAAAGTTACGAACCATTAAATACAGTGCATCTTGATTGCCTTGCGTGGTACACCCTGTCGCCGTCTTTTCCAAGCCTAAATCTATCGCTTTGTCCAAGGCTTGCGGCGTGAAGTCAATAATGATTTGGCTCACCAATTCGTACATGTCAACGCGGTGCTTGTGCAAAGTTTGGGTGGCATCCATACGAGCAAGGGCTAATAATTGCACCACTAAATGGGTGGCACGATCAACACCAATCAGTATTTGCTGCAAAGCCTGTTGGCGTTGCTGAGAATCAATAGCACGCTGTGCCACTTGTGCTTGCGTTTTCAGGCCCGCCAACGGCGTGCGTAATTCATGGGCCGCATCGGCCGTAAAACGTCGCTCATTCTCAAAAGCACGTTCCAATCGACTAAACAAACTATTCAGTGCAGTACCCAACACCTTGATTTCTAAAGGTATTTTAGTTAGTTCAAGCGGTTGCAATTGCTCAGGCGTTCGGGCCGCAATGTCGGTGGCAACTTGTTGTAACGGCCTAAAACTACGGCCCACACTAATCCAAATCAAGAGGGCTAATATAGGTAAGGCCATCAACAAGACACTGAGCGTACTAGACATAATTTCAGTAATCAGTTCATCACGTATCTCGTAACGCTCACCGGTTTGCACAAAGAATTGGCCCGATTTGAGAGTAAAGACTCGCCACAAATGACCATCTTCTTGATAATCACTCAACGACGCACTTCTGCCAGGCAGAGGAAACAACGGTGCAGTCGCAGAACGAACCAAAATCTCTCCATCACTGGCGCGTATCAAGAAAGCCAGCTTATGTTCATACTTGTGCCCAAACAGATGTTCATCAAGTTCTATCTCATCCTCATCTTCATCTTCTTCCTCATCTTCTTCCTCATCATCCTCATCTTCATCCTTTTCTTCCTCTTCCATTTCATGTTTAACAAGTCCGAGCAATACCCGGGCACTTTGCGCCAAATTCGCATCAAATAACTCTTCAACTTCATGTTGCGTATCAATAAACACTCGCCAAGTGACTATGCCCCAAACACCACAAATCACGCTCAACAACAAGAATAATAACCGTCTACGAATCGACATCTTTTTTACCCTTACTTCTACCCTATCGTACAGTTTTTAGATTGGACTCCAAAGCTGAAGCTTTAGCGGCCGTTGCTGCCAAACTAAAGTTTGGACTCCTGATGACTGCCAAAGCTATTGTTTTAGTACCAGGTAGCCTATGCCACGTACTGTGCGGATGAATTTTTTGCCGAGTTTTTTGCGTAGGTGGTGAATATGGACTTCAATGGCGTTGCTTTCTACGATGTCTTCCCAACCATATAAAGTTTCTTCTAGTTGGGAACGTGAGATAATATTTCCTGTGTTTTCTAACAAGGTTTGCAAAATAGAAAATTCGCGATGTGGTAGCTTCACCGGTTGTCCATTTTGTGTCAACGTATGTGCTGCTGGATCGAGACGCAGGTTGCCGTATTCAATGTAGGGTGTTGCTCGCCCAGTTTGGCGGCGGAGTAGCGCACGGAGGCGGGCATTTAATTCGTCTAAATCAAAAGGTTTGACTAAATAATCATCAGCACCGCTGTCTAAGCCAATTACTTTATCATTGACGGTATCGCGGGCCGTCAAAATCAGTACTGGGAGTGTATCGCCACGCGCCCGCAAATCTTTTAGCACTTTTAGCCCATCTTTTTTCGGTAAGCTCAAATCTAAAATCAGGGCCTCATAAGTTTCTATTTTTAGCGCATGTTCCCCAGCTTCGCCATCTGTAACCCAATCTACCGCGTAATTGGCTTGCTTTAAACCGGCTTGGATGCCGTCGCCTAGCAGAGTGTCATCTTCTATCAGTAATAAACGCATGATATTGATTTGTATATTAATTCGTTAATGAGGGTTTATCAAATACTTATAGACTTTCAGAAAAACCGGCGTACAAACTTTGGTCAAACTTTAGTCAGGAGTACAACAATTGTGGGCCATATCGCATAATGGCTCAAGGGATTTCAAATCATGGGCCTCTCTGTAGTTCGCGTCAAATTGTCGTTGACGGAGTTTGTAGTCGGCTTGTAATCACCACCGTTTAGTGGCTAAAGCCACTACTACAAACTCTAATTGTAGTCGGCTTGTCATCGCCCACTGTTTAGTGGCTAAAGCCACTACTACAAACTCTAATAGAAAAGTTTTTAGTTTTTGCGTCAAAAAACGGGAGCAACGATTGGAGTCCTGCCAAAGTTTGGACTCCTGCCAAATTGACTCCTGCCAAACGTTAGTTTGGACGACTGCCAAACGTTAGTTTGGACGACTGCCAAATTGGCATTACTCCGAGGTTTTTAGTTATTGACACGACAAAAATCATTGCTGCGTTCCAAAGAACGCTCCATCAAGTTTGGATCATCAAAATGCCGTTCGCCGAAAAAGGCGGTGGCATGGTGTCCCCACTGACGCATTTCTCCAGGGCCTGGAATTCCCATGGGCCACAATATCCATCTTTCACCCCGTTGTGTCCCCGGCACAATACCATCCGGTTGAAACAAGCTCCGTCTTTGTCCGCCTTCTAAGGGAAGGGAGCGGAGGCTTTGATAATCGGCCCACTGGTATGTAAGCGTTTGGCCTTGATTCAAGGGTTCTTTGGAAACTCGGTCAATAAAATGGGTCGTGTGAGCAATGCGTAAGGTAGGCGCTTGTCTTGGCCCTAATTCGGGCGCTTGTTGCGGAGAAAAAGGCGGTTCTTGAAGAATGCCGTCGGCCGGGCGAAGGCAGACTTGGTTAGTGGTATAAAATAGGTGGTAGCAACCGCAGTTGTGGATAGTGTCATAAGCCAAAGGCGTTCCTTCTGGTGAAAGCGTCACGCGCCAAGTCAGGCCGTCCAAGTGGCCGCCAAGAATATCCAGTGCCCAGCTTGACGGACGAGCGGGAAACCAAACGATATAATTAAGTTGTAAGAGAATCTTCCCATGAAACAAAGTATGGGAAAGGTGGCGATAAACCGTGGGCCGGTTAGTATCAACAACCGGTTTATCCTGAGCGGGAAGCCAAACAGGTGCGCCAATCCTGTCATCACGACTCAACGTATCCACCTGCCAAACTGGGGCAAAAGCGGCAAATAGCCGTTCCGTTTCTCGGCCGCTCGGTTCAGGGATTGCCAAGGGATTACTAGCGGATCGCTGGATAATGGCGCTTATTTCTTGGGCATCCAACGGTTCTGAAATCTCTGGCGGAAGATAACGGAGCAACTCGCCTTCCACCTTCAATTTGGCTAAAGGAATGCGGTATGTTTCCAAGATTTCTTGATGTAAATTATGTACGCCTAACTTTATAGCCCAAGCAGTAATCCAATATAGCCCTAATACTCGTTTCCAAGTCTGGTACTCCGAGGGCACTTGTACGCTTTCACGGAGTTTTTGTCGATTAGATGGTTGAGAAAAATCGTGCTTGCGTAACAGATTGCCGCATTGTTGGACGGTTTTATAGGGCGGAAAGAGGCTTTTTACCGGCGGCGGCAAGTTATCCATCTCTACTTTGCGGCCTTGTTCTCCGCGCTGTTGTAGACGATCTACCCAAGCAACAAACTGACTGTCCGATAATGGCTTGTCACGAAAACGGGCTAAAAATCTGTCGCTTCTTAGATAGGGAAATCCAACTATGGGGGCCGCTTGGCTATCTCTTGTCTCGGCTTGTGCCACGGCTTTATCCAAGCGGGAAAAGAGCGTAGTACATTGGGATAATGTGGGCTGAGGCCCGATCTTCAGCGATTCTTTTACAGGAAGGGTAGAGACGCAACCTGAAAGGAAAAGCAACAGAACCAAACCGATTCGTCCGAGGTGATATAGAGGCTGTAACATAAACCAATACTCCTGATTATGGATGGGGCCGAGTCAATGTTTCTAGGTTTTCCATCATACTCAAAGCCCGTTCTTTTAACAAATTGGAAACCATAGCAGGGCCAATCAAGGGAGGAACCCAAAGTTTTGGAGCCATGACGGCTTCGACCCGTAGGCGGGTGCTTCCATCCGCCTGTTGAACGATATGCCAAAGGGATTTTCCCATGCTATAGTCGCTCAAGTGGGGCAGAATCGTTACTTGCAAATCTCCAGAAGGCAGTTCCCGTATTTTTTGGACTTGAACCAGTGTCGCACAGAAAAACAGCACGCAGTCCCTTATCTCGATTCGGCCTACGACTACTTGCGGCTCAGGAGAGTACCAACGGCTACTGTCAACAACAGATTCATTATAGAGTCCCATTTTATCAAAATCAGTCAACAGTTTCCGAATGCTATGGGCATCTGCCTGAATCTCCATTTCCACAAGGAGAGAGTAAACCCCGTCGTCATGGCTAACGGAAACCTGAATCACACGGCCGGCCGTTGCCACCGAGGGAAGAGCGACGAATAACGCCAATAGATAAAAAACCGTTTTTTTGACACGCATCATATCAATATATCCTAAATTGTGCATAAGTTCAAAGCTAAAGCTTTGGACGGAATTAAAGGTTGGTGGGTGTATTTCTATTTTCCCGCTTTACCCCGAAGGGGGTAAAATATGAAAGAGCAACTGGTGAAACCTCAGCAACAAAACACCTACAAAAAGTCTCAATAATGAAGCGCGACAGAGGGCCGTAACTAATAATTAATGTAAATAACAGGCCCGCGTATCACTACTCTGCCAAACGTTAGTTTGGACGACTGCCAAGCGACGACTGCCAAACTAAAGTTTGCGAAGCGAGATAAGTTTGGCAAACCTCGGAGGTTTCAATATCAGTCAGGGACGATCAATCGTCATCATCGCGCCCATCATCGTCGTCATCGGAATCATGGTCGTCGTCTTCAATGTGCCCATCTTGTTGACCATAATCGTCTTCAACGTATCCACTTTGACCATGATCGTCTTCAACGTGGTAATGGGTGATTCTTAACAAAAACTTAAGGCATGAGTCTTCTCTACAAAGTGACTTAATGGTCTGAATATAAGCAATCTCACGTTTCTGGGTTCAAAATGTTCAGTAAAACGTTGATTTATAAAAAATTAATAGCTAACTTGACTTATCAAATATCGAACAGAAATCCTTGATTTTAGGCAGTCCGCTTTTGTCAATTTGCACCGATTGAGTAATTGTAATAAACGGTTTTTAAACCGAATTTTGGTTGTCAAGAAAATTAACTTTGACTTCAATTTTAGAGTTAAAATTTTAAAAATAAATCGGTTATTAAAATTTGTGAACCCAGAAACTTGAGAAGCAATATATAAAATATAAAACGTTTATTGAGTTAATTATTTACGAACGACATTTAATGCGAGACTCAACGAGAATTTGTAACTCATTGAGTTGTCAGGCTAAGGCGGATTAAGTGAGAGCGTATTAAACAATAAATTGACCTTTAATCTCGCCGGCTTAGATACGACATTGGCTGTCGGTTATCAAGGCACCGAAGAAGCCATCGTCTTGGGACTGCCCAAAACCCGAACACTGGTGCCATCACGACATGGATTAACAAAAATACCAAGATTGCTTTATAATACTTATGTACTTGATGAGGACTACGGTAGAAACTAGAACTTACGCACTCATGCAAATAACTCATTGATTTTATTTACATAACTCGCTCCGTTGGCGAGACGACATTTTACCAATAACTTATTGAAGTTTAACTGAATTGAGTTTGTCAATGCGTAAGTCCTATAAACCTTACCACCTATCACTTTGTTGAAAGTGGCACAACGTATTGTTTAGTACAACGAGGTGTTGTTGTACTTAATATTCAATGAGTTATACTCAGCCCCGTTGGGGCTTGCCAGGGACGGTGCCTTGTATTAATCTCGTACCAAAGGGGCTTGCCGGGGCGGTGCCCCTTTTTGTATTAATCTCGTACCAAAGGGGCTAACTTGTTAACCTCTATTAGCCCCTTCGGTAAGTATTATTAAAGCCAAGGGCAACGCCCCTGGAGCAACGCTAATGAACCATACAGATACTTCATCTGATACCCTTAAAGAATACCCAGTTTGGGATCGAACCACTCGTTGGTTTCACTGGATTAACGCCTTGACGATTATAGGCCTTATTGGGGTAGGCTTAGTGATTTTAAATGCTAAAACCCTTGGCGTTAGCACCGATGGCAAAATTTTGCTCAAGACGATTCACGTCTACATCGGTTACGTGTTTTGCGTAAATCTGCTGTGGCGTATTATTTGGGCATTTGTTGGTAATCAATATGCCCGCTGGAGAGCTATTGTGCCCGGTGGTAAAGGGTTTTTAACCGCGCTGCGTGAATACAAGGCCGGTTTTCGTAGTGGTAATATTCAGTATTATCAAGGACATAATCCCGCGGCCAAACTGATGATTACGCTGATCTTCGTGTTGCTGATAGCACAGGCGATAACCGGGCTAGTGCTGGCGGGAACCGATATTTATTTTCCGCCGTTTGGACAAACGATTAAGGAATGGGTTGTTGAGGATGCCAGCAAAGTTGATGTGCTAAAACCTTATTCCAAGGAAAATGTCAATAAGGAACGTTATGCAGAAATGCGAGCCTTCCGTAAGCCGTTTATCACTATTCATCTCTATGCGTTCTACATTCTCCTTATTATCATTGTCTTGCATGTGGGCGCGATTGTCGTCACGGAGATTAGGGAAAGGAGTGGCTTGATTTCGGCCCTGTTTACGGGGCGGAAAGTGTTTCCTAAAGCACCGGTTGATGCTAATGATTAGAGTGATGATTAGATAAGTGCCTATCGTCAGAAAATTTTCCAAGGGCGCATTTTTTTTACAATAAAACCCGAAACTAAACCTGACAGGTTTTTAAAACCTGTCAGGTTTTCGTTAACAAAAACGCACCAATCAATTTGATAACATCGAATTAAATAGTACAGCGAATTACGCGGATAAACGAATTAAATAGTACAGCGAATTACGCGGATAAACGAATTAAATAGTACAGCGAATTACGCGGATAAACGAATTTAAAGAAAATAGTACAGCGAATTACGCGGATAAACGAATTAAATAGTACCGCGAAACGCAGTGGCGGAACGCCTATTACGCGGATAAACGAATTAGTCATAATACTGGAAAACTTTTGCACGGGTACTTAGGTGGTAAAGTTGCGAAGTCTCTCTTTTAGTCATCATAAAAAGTTATGGTAGTCAAAACACAAATCCCTTTGTTGAAAGATCATCACACACATCCTTTTATGTATGCCGTCTTGAGTCGTTGTATTGATTTAAAATCCGTCTCAAACAAACAAGAGGCGTTATCATTGATAAAAAGTGGTAACGATGAAATCAATGTGATTCTTGGCTGGAATAATAGTTTATATTTATTTGAACAACGGGAGTTAGAGCAATTACCTGCCGTTGTGATTTGTAATACGTCGCTGCATCGCTTTTTAATCAATCGCGCCGCCAGGGAGAAATTAGGCGCTTCTCATCAGGAGATTTTGGCGCATCTCGACGAGATGCATTGGGTTGAAAAGAATTTACCGAAGATTCTGAATTTGATAGCGAGTATCAAATCGTACCACCCGGAACAGATAGAAAGGTTTTATCACGCTCTCTTACAGCAGGGCGTGTGGTATGCAGAGGAATTGTTATTGCCCAACGAGGGTGTGATCCATTTATTCAAGGAACAAGGCTATTTTGAAAGGACACGATTTTGGGCAGATATGGAAACGTTTCATTCTTTGAGTCGGGAGGCACAAAGGGATGTCTATGGCATCAAGATATTTACGGATGGTGCTTTGGGGAGTGAAACGGCGGCGCTATACGCGCCTTACTTGACAACCGGCAAAAAAGGCCCATTAGTGTATTCTGATGAAGAATTACATGCCATTATCCATCAAGTAGTTGAGATAAATAAAGCGGTGGCTCTACATGCCATCGGTGATAGCGCAACGGCACAAATCGTCACCGTTTTGAGTTTGATAAAAGACGAACAAGGTTCGATTCCGCCGACACGCATTGAACATTGTCAATTTATCTCGCAACGTGAGGCTCAAAAAGCGAAATCGCTTGGAATTACTTTGTCGATGCAACCCAACTTTAGTTGGGATTCCGTTCAATATCAGGATAGACTGTCCGAAAAAGATCAAACCAAAAATAATCCTTTTCGGATGCTGATTGATGAAATCGGTTTTGTGCCTGGACAGGATTTGGTTTTTGGCTCTGATGGGATGCCGCATGGTGCACAAAATGCGTTAGAGAATGCTTTATTTCCGCCATTTCCAAGCCAAGCCTTAACGTTAGATGAATTTGTGGGCGGATATTGTATGCATGATAAAACACACGGTTATATTCAAATTACGATTGATGAAGACAAACGGCGTGTTTTAACAACAGTTCAGGGAGTGTGACTGTGCTTAGTCGCTAAAGCGACTACTACAAACACTACTACAAACACTACTACAAACACTATGAAAACTTCTAATTATCGTGCCTTATTTTTTATAGCGGCGTTGCTCTCCTTTCCGTTGGCTTCTTTTGCCGAGCCGGGCACCAGAATCAACATATCGCTTGATGAGCCGGCGCGCGCTTTCGTTCTTAAAGAAATGCGAGGCCTTTTGTTAGGCTTACAACAGATGACGGCGGCGCTCGCCAGTGACGACATGGAAACGGTTGCCAAGGCGGCAAAACCGCTAGGGATGCAGATGATGCGAAATGTGCCCAAATCGCTCATGCAGAAATTACCCAAGGAATTTAGAAAGTTAGGTTCTTCTGTACACCGTGATTTTGACATGATTGCACAGGATGCCCAAGATTTAGAGGATAGCCAACACACCTTGACGCAACTGAGTGCGACATTGGCAAAATGTGTTGCCTGTCATGCCATTTATCAAATCACTGCTGAGTCTAACGAATCCCGGTAGTTATTGCTTTTTAAAACCGAGTAGTTATTGCTTTATCCTTTTTTATAACGAATCCTTGTAGTTATTGTTTTATCCGTTTTTATAACGAATCCCTGTAGTTATTGCTTTATCCGTTTTTATAACGAATCCTTGTAGTTATTGCTTTATCGTTATTGCTTTATCCTTTTTTATAACGAATCCCTGTCGTTATTGCTTTATCCTTTTTTATAACGAATCCTTGTAGTTAGTAGTTATTGCTTTATCCTTTTTTATAACGAATCCTTGTAGTTAGTAGTTATTGCTTTATCCGTTTTTATAACGAATCCCTGTAGTTATTGCTTTATCCTTTTTTATAACGAATCCTTGTAGTTATTGCTTTATCCGTTTTTATAACGAATCCCTGTAGTTAGTAGTTATTGCTTTATCCTTTTTTATAACGAATCCTTGTAGTTATTGCTTTATCCGTTTTTATAACGAATCCCTGTAGTTATTGCTTTTTAAAACCGCAACTACAAGGATTAGTTATAATAAGGGATTTAAAACCGCAGTTATTAATCCTTTTTTATAACGAATCCCTGTCGTTTTTAGCCGTGACTCAAATCACAGTTGACCAAAATCAAACCCAATAGACTATCTATCAGGTAACCTTATTAAAGCCAACATTCACTTTGACATCGCATTTAAAATGAAAACCATCGATAAATATTTACTAGCAACGCTCATTGGTGGCCTTTCGTTCAGCCAAATAGGCAACGTTGCTTTAGCCGCTGCTGAAACGGAACGGCTCTACGCCCAACACTGTGCCAGTTGTCACGGTGGCAATCGTTTAGGCGGAACCGGGCCGGCTTTATTGCCGGAAAACCTAAGCCGCTTGCGGCGTACCAAGGCGAACATCGTCATCAAACAAGGTGCGCCCGCTACCCAAATGCCGGCTTTTGGCGACAAGCTCACCGATAAGCAAATTCAAGCACTGGTCGATTATATTTATACGCCCTTGCCCGAAATCCCAGTGATGGGCATGGCCCAAATCAAGGCCACTCATGTCATCCATGATCCCTGCGGCAGTTTGCCAAATAGGCCGGCGTATAAGGCCGATCCCTTAAATTTGTTTATAGTGGTGGAGTTGGGCGATCATCACGCCACGCTATTGGATGGTGATCGTTTAGCGCCTATCCACCGTTTTCCCACCCGTTTTGCGCTGCACGGTGGGCCAAAGTATTCTTCAGACGGGCGCTTTGTCTATTTGGCTTCCCGCGATGGTTGGATTAGTAAGTTTGATATGTACAATCTCAAAACGGTGGCCGAAATTCGCGCGGGTATTAATACTCGTAACCTGGCCCTCTCTGGGAATGACCGTTATGTGATGGTGGCGAATTATCTGCCTCACACTTTAGTCGTGCTAGAGGCCTGTGACTTATCGCCGGTGAAAGTGATTGATGTGCGCGACGATACCGGCAAACGCACTTCGCGCGTCAGCGCGGTTTACACCGCACCGCCTCGTGATAGCTTTATCGCGGCCCTAAAAGACATAAAAGAAGTATGGGAAATACCTTACAACATCCAAGCACAAGCTCTGCCCGTCTATTTTGGGCCGATGTTCGACTACCGCCGAGGTGCCGGGGAGACAAGGCAAGAATTTCCCATCCAGCGCATAAAATTGTCTGATTATTTAGATGATTTTTTCTTTGATAAAGACTACCAGTATCTGATAGGCGCGGCGCGAGATGGCGCAAAGGGACAAGTGGTCAATCTCAGCGTCAAACGCAAAATTGCCGAGTTAGATTTACCGGGGATGCCCCATCTCGGTTCTGGTATTACTTGGGTTTACCAAGGTAAACAGGTATTAGCAACGCCAAATCTCAAAGAAGGCGTGGTTAGCGTCATTGACATGCAAACTTGGCAAACCATTCGGCGTATTGACACTTTGGGGCCGGGCTTTTTCATGCGTAGCCATGAAAATACGCCTTATGCGTGGGTGGACGTATTTTTTGGGCCACACAAAGACGCGGTGCATGTTATTGACAAACGCACTTTAGAGATTGTCAAAACGCTGCGCCCGGTGCCCGGTAAAACGGCCGCCCATGTTGAATTTGACCGTTACGGGCGCTACGCCTTACTCAGTGTTTGGGATATGGACGGCGCGTTGATAGTATATGATGCCGCCACCTTGAAAGAGGTAAAACGGTTACCGATGCGTAAACCTTCTGGCAAGTACAACGTTTATAACAAAATTCACCTCTCTAGCGGAACAAGCCACTGATTTCAGTTTTTCAGCGAGTTTGAGTCGTCGCCCACACGGCCATTAATTCTCTGGCACGGCCATTAGTTAGTTTGGACGACTGACGACTGCCAAACTAAAGTTTGGACTCCTGTTGCCAAACTAAAAACGTCGTTTGGACTCCTGATCACTGATAACTGATAACTGATCACTGTTCACTGACACCATTCGTACCGACTGAGTGCAAACGCAGTCTATCAACATTGTGAATGTGGACAGTTCGGCCTTTTACCGAAATAAAACCTTCCTTGCCCAAACAGTGCAGAATGCGGGACAAAGTTTCTGGCTTAATGGACAGACGTGAGGCAATCACATGCTTGGGAATGGGAAAATTAATCTCATAAGCGTTTTTATCTTCTGGAACCTGATAGAGCAGATAATTCACCAGACGATAGGTGGCATTTTGCAGGGTCAAGTTGTCGATTTCGTTGATCCACATACGCAGACGCTTGCTCATCTGAAACATGAGCCGAAAACACGTATCAGAAGAGTCCTCAAGAATGTCCATAAAGACATTACTATCAAAGCACCAAAGTGAGCTATTGTTGATAGCCTGTGCCGTGACTGGATAAATTGATTGGGGCATAAACATCATGGCTTCTGCAAAAGTTTGGCCCGGTGAGACGACTTCAAACACCTTTTCCGCCCCTTCCATAGAGAGGCGCAGGAGTTTTATATAACCCTCTTTGAGCATGAAAAAACGCTCAGCACGCTGACCATGTTTAAACAGGTATTCCCCGTCCTCAAGCTGCATAAGGCGCATGCATTGTTTCATCCGCGCTAATTGTTCCTCGCTGAGGCCGGCAAACAAGTACAGTTTTCGCAATTCTTGGTCGATTATTGGGGATAAAGGTATCGGTTGATATTGCATATTAGTAATCTCACAAGCTGTATGGCAAACACGCAAGCGTTTTTTTTAATACAGCAGCGGGCCGCCATTATAGTTTTCTTTAGCAAAATAAATAGGACTGATGTCTTATTATGGATATTTCGTGAACTGTTTTTGTTAAGTTTATTTTTTGAAAATACCTGCACGGGTACTTATGTATAAAATGCCGTTTGGCATAAACCGGCGTTATGTAAAGAAGTACCTTGAGACGTACTTAAGCTTTTAGCCAAACTACGTGATCTCGCACAGCGAATGACTGCGTTTCATCGCTACGCGAGATCATCGCTTTAGCGATTGGTTTTACCGCATTTATTTAAAGCACCCCTCACCCGACTCCTGTGGGAGCAGTACTTATCTATTTTTTATATAATATTATCTGTTTGATTTTAATCAATGATTTTCTCTGTTGGTATCTTAAAATTATTAGATTTTCTTAGAGGAATCAAACCTTGTTTTGATATTAGCAACTTTGAAAATTTCAAGCTTTTTAAATATATGGTCGGCCCAAAAATATTGATAACTATTGATATTGGCTGGACATTATCTTAAAAAACGTGACATTTTTGTTCTTTTTAAAGTATAAATATAAACGCTTGAGGTGGTTAACCTTCCACGTAAAAAAAATGGACTATCAAGCATTAATGTTACCCTAAGCCTTGTATCTTAGGCGAGGGGATAAAGGGCTGATACTCCCTACTACGCTTAATTCGCTTCGCTGTACTTTTGCGTCGTATTCATAATTGTTGAATTACCCATAAAGGTAAGCATGTCAATAGTTATCAATAGAATTGCTATCTAGATAGTTTATAGTTTATTCAGACATGGCTTTTGGGAAAGGATTCTGTAGTGAGAGTACAACGGATGAAAGGGAATAAACTGATTTTTTATAGGCCTATATAGCCAGGTTGAAAGTCAATTCAAAAGCTTCCAAGGGCGTTGCTTCCAGAGGCGTTGCTTCTAGGGGCGTTGCTTCCAGGTAGTTACACTGGCTATATTAATCTCGCCCCGTTGGGGCTGACTTTAAAACCTCTACCAGCCCTGAAGGGGCGTATTATTAAAGCCAGTGTAACTACCTGGGTTAACGTGACAATTATATCTAATGGAAACTATTACCCAAACACTCAGCCACGAGCACTCGCGCTGTGACAAACTGTTCGCACAAAGCGAGGAGAGTGTCGCTAAAACGCAATGGGCGCGTGCCGCCACCGAGTTTGCCGACTTTAAGGCCGCCATGGAACGGCATTTTACAATGGAGGAACAAGTTTTGTTCCCCACCGTTGAGGAACGCACCGGCCAAACTATGGGGCCTACTCAAGTGATGCGAATGGAGCATCAACAGATGCGCCAAGTCTTTGCCGATATGCAAGACAGTCTCACTCAGCAGGACAGTGAACAATATTTAGGCCTCTCTGAGACGGTGCTGATGTTAATGCAGCAGCACAATGCCAAAGAGGAGCAAATGCTTTATCCAATGAGTGATCAAGTGCTAAGCGACGATGTGCCGTCTATTCTCAACCAGATGCGTACACAAGGGGATAGCGTGTGAAGGCAGAGCGCGTTTTGGATGTCAGTCAGTTAGAGCCATGCGAGCCGATGGAGCGCATTTTGTCCACCATTGGCGACTTGCAAAGCGGTGAATATTTGCGCGTCCTGCACCGCATGGAGCCTCACCCTCTTTATCCCATATTGACACGAGAAGGTTTTGCTTGGTTGACGCAGCCGGGGCGAGAAGTGCCGGTTGAAATCTCTATTTGGCGCAGTAATGATACCGAAGCAGAGGCAACCGCTCGTAATCATTAGACATTGGACATGGAGTCCAAAGCCAGGGGCGTTGCTTGGGGTGGTGAAAATTGTGAATTGTGACGTAAACGAATTGTGTGAATTGTGAATTGTGAATTGCTAATTGTTAAGGAAAAAAAACATAAGTAACTCATTGTTTTTTAGTAATAATTAAATCCAGCGGAATAAAAATTGGATCAAGTTTTTGCTCGAAGGTACCTCTTTTTCACCACCCCAGGCGTTGCCCCTTTTTATAACGTGAATTCGACTTATTTTTCAGTAAGTTATATAAATTTTATATTAATCAATTGGTTGAAAATAATTACTTGATTAAAAAATATTTTTTGACAATTAAACCCTTAACATTAATACGTTAAACCTACAAATTGTGGGCCATAGAGTGAAATGAGCCAGTAATTTTAACTGATTGATTTAAAAGTAATTATAAATAACTATTTGATAGAATTAATAATTCTATAAGTCACTGATATTTAAAGTCGAACTCCGCCCAAAAAAGCCAGTGTAACTACCTGGATTATTAAAGCCAGTGTAACTACCTGGATATTAAAGCCAACATGAACACAGCCCATCTCGCCCTAGAACAAACACCGCCTTTATCCGTCCCGCTACGTTTTTTTCTGACGGCCCCGCTATTTGGCTTGTTGGCCGGCCTGTTATTGCTCTATGATGGGCCGCTGTTTTTCAGCAACCGTTGGAGTCCTGAAACCCTCGCACTGACGCATTTGTTGACGTTAGGGTTTATTACGATGGTAATGTTTGGGGCTATGCTGCAACTATTGCCCATACTCGTCGCGTCTCCCGTGCCCAAACCGATTTTGGTTAGCACTGTGCTTCATATCCTGCTCAGTCTGGGCAGTTTGACTCTGGCGGCTGGCTTTCTTACTGCTGAACAGACATTGCTGATGCGTAGTGCTATCGTTTTATTAGGACTCGCCTTTTTTGGTTTTATCGGTGTCGTGGGATATTGTTTGGTACGAGTCAAGGGGCGCAGTCCCATCATCACCGCCATGCGCTTAGCCGTGAGCGCGTTAACGATAACGGCCGTGTTAGGCTTAGGACTGGCAATGCTATTTGGCTATGGAATCGCATTGCCGTTGCCCCTTGCATTAACTGATATACATTTAACTTGGGGTTTAATTGGTTGGGTAGGATTATTAGTTATGGGCGTTAGCTATCAAGTGGTGCCAATGTTCCAAATTACGCCACACTATCCGCCCTCTCTCGCCAGTTGGCTTACCCTATTTATATTTATAATGTTATTATTGTGGACACCGCTTTATTTTTGGGTCAATTTCAGCCAACTCCTCACCACCGTGCCACAATTGTTGATTGGTTTAATCGGATTAGGATTAAGCGTGTTTGCTATAGCGACGCTCCGCCTCCAAGCACGTCGTTTGCGAAAATTGCCCGACGTGACACTGAACTATTGGCGAGTGGGTATGATAGGATTGTTGTTGAGCGTGGTGTTATGGTTAGTTGGCGTGTTTTGGCAAAACTTGGCCGCTAAACCCTTTTACCCGGTACTTTTAGGCGTATTATTCCTTGGAGGGTTTGTATTACCCGTTATCCAAGGAATGCTGTATAAAATTGTCCCGTTTTTGGTATGGCTTCATCTCCAAAACCAACAACTGAACGTCCTAAAAACCCTCAAAATGGTCAAAACCCCAAATATGAAACAAATTATACCCGACAAGCAGACACGTCGTCAGTTTTGGGTTTATTTTGTTGCCCTTGGATTTAGCATTGGAGCGGCATTGTGGCCGTCCGGTTTAAGCCATGCGGCAGGGGGTGTACTCATCGTCTCGTTTTTGTGGTTGGGTTATAATCTTTACAGGGCGTTGTGGCTTTACCAGTCAATCAGCCGAAAAATAGCCACGAACAAAAATAGAACCGCTTAAAGCTTAAAAAGTCCATAAAAAACAAAGTTCCGATGTTTCCAGAAGTCCAAACTGGCGTCCAAACCGGAGTCCAAACTTTAGTTTGGCAAACTGGAGTCCAAACTTTAGTTTGGTCAAAAAAAGCGGATTTCTTGAAAGGCAAATTCCCGAACCCAGAAATCCGATTTTTCCAACAAAAATGAGTGGAAAACGCTATAGATCGTCTTTGTCATGGCACAAGTCACAACTGACTTGTTGCCCTTTTTTCAACGTGACGGTGCGATCTTCTACACGGTGAGTTCGGGTGACGGCCACTTTAGATAAAGGTGTGCCTTCTAATTGCTTGCCGTGACAGGCTTTACAAGCGTTTGGATCAAGCATGTAATAGTTTCTATGCTTGTGATCTGTCCAACGGGGATCGTTGACGTTGTGCATGCCATGTGGGCCGTCGATTGTCATTTCTAAACTGCCCGGCGCATGGCAAGTGTCGCATTCGATAATGGTGCCACTATGCCCTTGTAACTGGATAGCGGTTAAATTGTCGTTGGCATTGGCATCGGCATGAGGCCATATCGCGTGAGTGCTACCATGACAGCCTTCACACGCTATCCCACCATGGCCTTTACTGTTGCGGAATAAGGTGTTTTCGTTCTCTGCAAAGCGTTTGTTTTTGGCGAGTAGCGGAGACGCAGAGTCATCGCCCGTTTTGTAGGCTTGCGCTAAGCGGATGCCATCCGTGTAAAACTCTAGCCCTTCTCCTTTTAAATGACTCACAGCATCACCTGTATGACAAGATTGGCAACGTGGTAAATCAACCCAAGGGCGGCGTGTGCCACCGTCATTAGTACCATCAATACTGCCGCCTTCCAGTAACGGGAATTTGCCGCCCACCGCCAGTAGTCCGCCGTGGCAGGCCGTACACTCTAAACCAACCGTTTTCATTGCGCCACGTTGACATTGGGTGGTTTTGCCGGGATGGCATTGATAACAATTTTTTTCCACATGAACGCCGGTTGGAATGATGGGATTTCCCTCAGCATCGCGCAGCTCGCCATGCGTTTTGTGCATAACTTGGGAGGAAGTAGGCAGTGACTTTTGCATTCCCTTGGCTCCTTCTCCAGTTAAGTCCAGTGCTGGCGAATAATGGCAACTGGCACACAGCACCGGTGTTTGGTTTTGCAAATTAGTATCATGTTGTTTATCGTGCAAAATCAACACATTTTTTTGGGCTTGCACTTCCGACTTACCCAAACTGTCTTGCTGAGCTTGCACGTCTGGATCATCATTACTTGTCCAAGTCATGGCGGGATTATTAGCGGCTATTTGGCCGGTGGCATGACAAGTGTTGCAATTGGCTTCCATACTCACCGGCACCACCACATCAGTTGCACCCAACAATTCCCCGGTCTTTTTATCATGAGCACTTATCCGTAACGTGGGATAAGCATTGATTTGCCCCCTATCATCGGTTGGTGTGATAGGAATACCGTCGGCACTAAACCAATCAGATTGGGTTTTGTAATGTAGCGATTGTGCGTCCGGATTGTTTGGATTATCTGCCGGCATATATAAGCCGGTTAAACCTTCTCCGGGTTGCAAATCCATTCCAAACAAACCTTGAGCATACTGCCAAAAATCAGTTTTGGCGACGCTGCCGGAATTGATAGAACCCTTGCGATCTGTCACGGCCGAATAACGCACTTCTACTTGATTAGCATCCAATAGTTTTGGTTTGCCATCACTATCTTGTCCCACGACTTGGGCATTCACGACATTAAACGGTGGCAGGATGGTAAAAATAGAAAATGTGTTATTCATACAGTGCATACCCAAATCGTTAAAGGCCAACACTTTGACACCGCGCTCTTCAGTCGGCAAGCCGACGCTAAAGCTCATGAAATTTAACCCACCAATGCCACCTATCCAATCTGTCACATTAAGTGAGCCATCCTCATTGAGCAACTTGCCATTGGGCACCGTCACGACTTGATAGAGCGGATAATTGCCGGGCGGCAGGAGTCCCGCCTTAATTGAAAACAACGGATATTCACCTTGAAAGGTTTCATTTGCCCTAAAAGGTATGATGGATTCTGTTAAGGTGGGGCCTTGAAGCAAAAACCACAATTTGCCACCCATCATTGTGGCGAGATACATATCACCCGATTCAGGGCTATTAAACCGAGTTTTTGCAACGAGTTCCTCATTATCACCCTTCGGCACCGCTTGCGGTGTGTATAACTCGCTGCTCCAAGCTGACAGCCCGACTGTCAGTAAAAAGATTGCTAAAGTCAACTTTTTCATAGTCAATGTTTCCATTCAACCGAGCCAAAGAAATCCGATTTTTTAAAAAAATCGGATTTCTAACCGAGCCAAAAAACCTGTCAGGTTTGGCTAAATTTAATAAATGTCATGCGTCGTGTTATAGACGTTGAATTTACCCGTCGGCGTAATCAGCCGTGGATCCTTGATGACTTGCTTCAGGGTACGAGTCTTGTCATCCACAACCACAATCGCCGATATCTGATCCTTGGCATTCCAGACGGAAAACCAGACTTCATCACCGTCTTTGTTGAACTCTGGATGTACCACCCGCTGCGGCCCTTCAGTCAAACCCGCCCATTCAGCAATCGGTAATACCTCATAGCCCTTGCCCAGGTTATTGATATCAAACACGGCCACCGTTTGCCTTTCTTCGATATCGGGATTCAAGGGCGTATCCACATAGAGGTTAGTGGATTTTGGATGCGTCTTGATAAACAGAGAACCACTCGCCTTGCCTTCCAGCGTTTCTACCACCTTCCAAGCATTCTCAGGACGATTTTGTGGATCGGTACCGATAAGGGATATAGTGGCATCTCCCAAGTGACTCGTTAACCACACCGGCCCGTATGTTGGGTGCGTAAAATTAGCACCGCGTCCGGGATGAGGCCTCGTACCCACCTCAATTATCTTTTTCAACTTGCCCTCTTTGGCATCTATGACGACAATCTTATTGACATTATTCGCGGCCGTTAGGAAATAGCGCCGTGTGGAATCCCAACCACCATCATGCAGAAAGCGAGCAGTGGCAATCGTTGTCACCTTGAGGTTAGTCAAGTCTTCATAATTGACCAATTGTATCTTGCCCGTTTCCTTGACATTAATAATAAATTCAGGCCGTTGGTGAGAGGCCACAATCGTGGCAACCCGCGGTTCTGGATGATATTCCTGAGTATCGACGGTAACACCCCGCGTAGAAACGATCATCAGCGGCTCCAACGTATCGCCCTTCATAATGACATACTGAGGCGGCCAATAATCACCCACAATGGCGTACTTATCTTCCCACCCCGGGTATTTCGAGGTTTCCACTGAACGGGCTTCAATGCCGACTTTAATCTCAGCCACGTTGTCTGGTTTTTCCATCCACAAGTCGATGAGATTCAGTTTTGCATCGCGCCCAATGACGTACACGTAACGCCCCGAGGCCGACATGCGGGAAATGTGTACCGCGTAGCCGCTATCAATGATATTGATGATCTCTTTTGTGTCACCGTCAATCAGCGCCACTTGCGCCGCATCACGCAAGGTAACGGAAAAGATGTTGTCAATATTGTAATTGTTCATCTTTTTAGTCGGCCGCTGCTCTGGTGGCACAAAGACTTTCCAAGTGGCCTTCATGTCTTCCATGCTGTATTCCGGCGGCATGGGTGGCTCATGTTGGATGTAACGCGCTATGAGGTCGATTTCTTCAGCAGTCAGATCACCGTCAAAGTTCTGCATACCCGCGGAGGTACCATTGGCAATAATCCACCGCAGATATTCAAGGTCTAGTTTCAAAGTGATATCGGGGGTTATCGCTTTACCCGTCGCGCCTTTACGCAGTACACCGTGGCAACCCGCGCAACGTTCAAAGTAAATTTGTTGCCCTCGGTCAAATTCACTTTTTGTTAGGGGGGGTGGAGTGAGTTTTTTCAGAGTCGTCTGCCCCTTGGCCAACTCAGAACGCGCATGCTCCAACAACTTTTCCGGCGGATAATCACCCGTTAGCCCATGAAGCGAGTTCACATAAAGGGCATAAAACGCATAATCGCCAGCCTCCAGATCATCGGTGGCTATCTTCAACGTTATCCCCGCGTCTGTGGGCGTGATACCTTTAACCAAAGGCTGTTTTCCAGTCCCAAAAACGGGTTTCGCTGGACTGCCACTGGCGAATAAAAATTCGCCGTTATAAAACAGGGCAACCCACAAATCAACCGCTTCACCCGGCGAAAGGGCCGGCGTTTCTAGCACGAGCTCCAGAGTGTCGCCACTAATATGCTCCGCATTCAACGGGTTAAAGCCCAACTCGGCCGAGGTGCCAAATGCCGGCAACCATAGTCCAACAAAAAGAGTTAATACTCTCAGCAAACGATGTGAATGGTGTTTCATAAAAGGACTCCGATAAAAAAGAGGCGCTATTATAATGGGAGTTTATCTACTAGGCAAGCGCATGACAATAATAAGATTATTCTAATATGCTTTAAAGATAAATATTGGCTCTTGGTAAGCCGTACCAAGACAATTAACTAAATACGTTCTTTTCTATGAGTTCAGGAGTCCAAGATTTATCTTGGGAATCAATACGTTTTTATAAGTCATTGATTTTTTATGATTCCGTTCAACCCTTAATTCGCATAATCTATAGAACGTGAAACGATTTTAACTCAATGAGTTATTAACTATTAAATGACTTATATGGACGCTACTTTAAATATTTCATATATTGGCCTTGTATTTTAAATAAAATTTTTGTATAGTGCGACGCTCTTTAAAGCGGGGTTTTAAAAATTATACGATGTGAATTTTGAAGAATAAAGAGAAATGCTATGAAAACAATCGGTTGTAACGATACTCGACGGTTATTGAGGCATTGGAAGACTGGCTTAGTCTCATTGCTGGGATTGTTGTTCGGTAATGTGGGTGCATATGCTGAGACGATAGAGGCGACTCGGACTTTTGAAGGACATACCAATTCGGTTGAGTCCGTCGTTTTTTCTCCCGATGGCAAACATATTCTATCGGGAAGTTATGACAACACAATAAAGTTATGGAATGTCGATACTGGGAAAGTCGTTCACACTTTCCAAGGACACTCCGATTTTGTGATGTCAGTCGGCTTTTCGCCTGACGGCAAAGACGTCTTGTCAGGCAGTGCTGATAATACCCTAAAACGCTGGAATGCGCTGACTGGAGAAGAAATTGACACTTTCCAAAGGAATATAGGGTGGTTTTATTCGGTCGCCTTTTCTCCCAAGGAAAACAGTGCCATCCTATCGGGAAGTCGTGATAACACGCCTAAACTGTGGAATACCCTAAAGGGCACAGAAACGGACTCTTTACAAGGGCACGAGGATTGGGTTTATTTAGTCGCCCTCTCAAACGATGGTAGCAAAGCCCTATCGGCCAGTGAGGATGGCACCATAAAAGTATGGGATATCGATACTGGAAAAGAAATCACTTTTAAAGAAAGCGGTACCTGGGCGGCCGCCGTATCAAACGATGGCAGCAAAGTCTTGGCGGGAAGCGATAAGGGCACCCTCAAACTGTTGGATGTCGATACCGGACAAGAAATTCGCACTTTCAGTGGGCATAGCGGCCGAGTTTATTCAGTCGCTTTTTCTCCCGATGATAGTCTCGCCTTATCAGGAGGACATGATGGCACCATTAAGGTGTGGGAGATTGAAACAGGCAAAGAGATTCACAGCCTCGAAGGGCATACCGATATTGTTTCGTCAGTCGCCTTTTCTCCCGTCGGCAATGATGTCCTATCGGGCAGTTATGACAACACCATCAAATTGTGGGAGATTGACTTTTCTAGCTCACCGCCTGATGGACAGCCGGGGAGTGAAGATGGAAAGATTCCACCGATTGCCAAACTTGAAGCTTCTCCACTGTCAGGAAAAGCACCACTGAACGTGGCCCTAGATGGCAGTGACTCTTACGATCCAGATGGTGGTGATATCGTTTCTTATAAGTGGATCGCTGCTAATGGTGAAACGACGTTGACGGTTTCTGGAAGCACGGCAAATCTGACCTTTGATAAGGAAGGCGAATATACCTTGATGCTTGTTATCAAAGATGATGAAGGACAAACGGCCTCTGACAGCGAAACCATCATGGTGGGCAACTTCACTTATGCGACACTTGAAGGTTTGCAATACGCCTACAACGTTGGAGATTCTATCGTGCTAGACGTTGTCGTGTTAAACCTCATGAAGCCACTTGATTTGTGGGCCGTGATTGAAATGCCAGACGGCCACTTGCTCTTCAGAATCGCCTTACCGAAAAAGCCGCCATTTACTCCGGAACCGCTACCCTTCAAAAAAGCGGTGGATAATCACTCAGAGATTCCCATCTCACTAGAAATACTGAATAAAGTGCCTGAAGGCATAGGCGGTGACTATACCCTTTACGTGTTCTTCACAGAAGCCAACAAAAATCCTTTTAAAGATGGCCATAATGTCCTGCGATCCAACCTTATCTTCGAGGAAATAACGCTGGCGAATGACTAGAAAAGTGTTGACGGTATTTTCCATATGGAGTCCAAAGCTTCAGCTTTGGACATAGATGGAGTCCACGCGGCTCCCGGTTATTTCCCTATTTTTTAGAGAGTTATTTGGAATATCTTGTTTGAGGGCCATAAAATACTTTTGATGTTTTCAAATTAAGTTATGGCCCTCAGTCGAGCTTCATTATTGATACTTTTTGTAGGTGTTTTGTTACTTTGGAATTGTGGAGTCCAAAGCTGAAGCTTTGGACATCAGCTTAGGACATCAGCTTAGGACAGTAACATTATGACAACGTCCTCCATCAGCCGTTTACAGTTTTTACGCGGAGACTTCAATGGCAAACAGCAACCGTTGCGCCCACCGTGGGCTGGTAGTGAAGCAGAATTCATTGCTAATTGCGAGCGTTGTGGTGAATGTATCAAAGCCTGTCCGGAAAATATCTTAGAAAAAGGGCGCGGGAGTTTTCCCCAAGTCAACTTTCAACACGGTGAATGCACATTCTGTGGTTTCTGCGTAGAACAATGTCCGAACAACACCCTGCAAAGGAGAGATAACCAGCCGCCGTGGCAACTAAAAGCACACATTGAAGCACATTGCTTAGCCAAACGAGGGATTATCTGTGTCACCTGCCGCGAAAGTTGTGAAGTAGAAGCCATTCATTTCCAACTGGCTCGCGTAGCAGTGCCAGAAATCAACCTTGAAGAATGCAACGGCTGTGGGGCCTGTTATCAAGCGTGTCCAGCCACGGCAATTATAATGAAAAATGACAAAAGTACAACGGATTTGGGGAATAACCGGATTTTAGGATTTTAAATTTGAGTTGAGTTTAGTCACCTTTAGGTTCCTGAACGCTTTTAGCCTTGGGATTTATCCCAAGGCGGGATGGGGGAAACTGCTGTTAATTAAAAAACGTGATCATCGAATACATTGAAAATTGAAAAATGATGAATATTGCTGGAGTGCTGGTACATGCCAAGCCCGGACAGGTTGATAAAGTCGAAAACGAATTAAAGGAAATATCGGGCGTAGAAGTCCATGGCGTTACCAAAAACGGGCGTTTGATTGTTACCATTGAGAAACACTACGAGAATCTGATAGTGGATACAGTACTTCAACTTCACGACATTGATGGCGTACTTTCCGCTGCCATAGTTTATCAGTATAGCGACGATGACGATGAGGGCGGCGCGGGTTTGTCCAGAAAACTTTGGTGAAAAACCGCCAAGGTTTTGCGAAGCTCAGACGAATAGGCAATGCCATTAAGTTAAGGGCATTCGCTATGGTATGCTCCTACCTAACCTTGCGTATTCAGGGGCTGTAGGGGCTTTCCTAAGTGTTCGCCTTGGCTTAATTTAATGGCATTGAAACGAAGAGGAGAATTCAATATGAAACTCACTAGACGGGATTTTATTAAAGCGAATGCTGTCGCGGCGACAGCCGCCGCGGCCGGGGTAACGCTCCCCGGCACCGCACTCGCTGACTCAACAGACGATATCCGTTGGGATAAAGCGCCTTGCCGATTTTGTGGTACCGGTTGTAGCGTCATGGTTGGCACTAAAGACAACCGAGTTGTCGCCGTCAAAGGCGATCTTGATTCACCCGTCAACAAGGGGCTTCTTTGTGTTAAAGGTTACTTCCTACCCAAGATTATGTACGGCGATGACCGTTTGACTAAGCCCTTGTTGCGTATGAAGAACGGTGAGTACGACAAAAACGGAGAGTTTACGGAGATCAGTTGGGATAAAGCCTTTGACATCATGGCCGAAAAGTGGAAAAAGGCGCTCAAGGAAAAAGGCCCAAACGGTGTCGGCATGTTCGGTTCTGGACAGTGGACGGTGTGGGAAGGTTATGCCGCTGTCAAACTGATGAAGGCCGGCTTTCGTTCCAACAATATTGAGCCTAACGCACGTCACTGTATGGCCTCAGCGGTGGCCGCGTTTATCCGTACCTTCGGCGCGGATGAACCAATGGGCTGTTACGATGACTTAGAAAATGCGGATGCTTTTGTGCTATGGGGCGCTAACATGGCCGAATGTCACCCTATCTTGTGGGCACGCCTGACGGATCGCCGCTTGATGGGTGAAAATGTCAAAGTTGCCGTACTGTCCACGTTTAAAAACCGCAACTTTGATTTGGCCGATCTTGGTATTGTTTTCACGCCACAAACGGATTTAGCCATTCTCAATTACATTGCTCACTACATCATTGAAAACGGTTACGTCAATGAAGCATTTGTGAGTCAACAGGTTAATTTCCGTATTGGTAATGCGGATATAGGATATGGCCTACGGCCAGAGCATCCAAAAGAAAAGGCCGCTAAAAATGCCAGCGCCGCCGGTGGTTCTAAAGCGGCTACTTTTGAGGAATACAAGGAATTTGTGTCTGAGTACAGCCTCGACAAAGTTCACGAATTGTCTGGTGTACCTAAGGAAGATTTAGAAGCCCTCGCTCAAATCTACGCTGATCCTAATATTAAAGTCGTCTCCTACTGGACAATGGGCTTTAATCAACATACTCGCGGCACTTGGGTGAATCAACTGTGCTACAACGTCCATCTGCTTACCGGCAAAATCGCTGAACCCGGCAATAGCCCATTTTCTCTGACGGGACAACCGACGGCTTGTGGTACTGCACGCGAAGTCGGCACTTTCGCGCACCGCCTCCCGGCCGATTTAGTGGCAGCGAATCCAGAACACCGAGCCTTTGCTGAAAAAGTCTGGCAATTGCCAGAAGGCGCTGTTGCAGACACGCCCGGCTATCATGCCGTGTTGCAAAATCGTAAGCTCAAAGACGGCGAAACCAATGCCTACTGGGTGCAGTGTAATAACAACTTGCAAGCGGCACCCAATCTGAATGAGGAAGGCTATCCTGGGTATCGTAATCCAGACAACTTTATTGTTGTGTCCGATCCCTATCCCACCCTCACTGGAATAGGATCCGATCTCATTTTACCGACAGCCATGTGGGTCGAAAAAGAAGGCGCTTATGGTAATTCTGAGCGGCGCACCCAATTCTGGCGGCAACAAATCAAGGCGCCGGGCGAGTCTAAGTCTGATGTCTGGCAGGTTGTGGAATTTTCCAAACGCTTCTTGGCAGAAGAAGTCTGGCCGGAAGAACTGATGACTAAAAACCCTGAGTATAAAGGCAAAACCCTGTACGATATCCTATTTGCAAATGGGGCCGTTGACAAATATCCCAAACAAGAAGTGAAGGATGCCGAGGGCCAGGTTCATCCAAACGATGAAATGGAACATTTTGGCTTTTATCTGCAAAAAGGCCTTTACGAAGAATATCGGCGGTTTAGTTTAGAAGGCCCAAAGAAAGGCCATGAACTCGCCACCTTTGACCAATACCATGAATCGCGTGGGTTACGCTGGCCGGTGATACAACAAGGTGACGGAAAACCGCCGCAAGAAACGCTTTGGCGCTACAACGAAAAATACGACACCCTTGTCGAAAAGGGTGCTGGAATGCAATTTTACGGTAATGCCGATGGCAGAGCGAATATCTTTGCATTACCTTATGAGCCCCCAGCGGAAGTGCCGGATGATGAGTATGATATGTGGCTTGTCACCGGCCGTGTGCTAGAACACTGGATGGCCGGCTCAATGACGCGGCGAGTCCCTGAACTTTACCGCGCTTATCCTGATGCAGTCGTGTATATGCATCCTAAGGATGCGAGGAGACGCGGCTTAAGACGTGGTATGCCAGCGAAGTTGACGTCGCTACGTGGCGAAATGATCATTAATGTTGAAACACGAGGTAGGAATCGGCCGCCAGAAGGCGTTATTTTTGTGCCGTTTTTTGATGCGGGCCGTCTAATCAATAAGTTAACCTTAGATGCCACTTGTCCGCTTTCAAAAGAAGCCGACTTCAAAAAATGCGCGGTGAAAGTTGAGCGGGCTTAGGATCGAAGAAAAATTAATTTCCCCAAAATAGGTACAGTGCCCTTTAGGGTACTTTAGCTTTTAGACAACTGCTTTAGCTGTTTTGGTAAGTTATTTTTTAGCCGATCCTTAGGCCGTTTTTTAACACGCTCTCAAGCTTTCACAATCATCCTGTCAAGACTGATTTGACCAAACATTCGGAGAAGACGCTATGAAAAAGTCATTCGTATTGGGATTAGTTCTCGCTTTAGGAACATTGGCTTATGTTCCCCAACTTGCTATTTCAGCAGAAAATGGCAAGGTAGACTCATTGCGTGATGATCATCCCATCAAGGAAATCTCTGAAAAGACGGATTGGAAAAAGTTTCCGCCTTCTTTCCATTCTGTGGGGCACGATTCTGTTCCTCTGATTCCCCATTTCATTGAGGGCTATAGGATTACCCTGAAATTAAACAAGTGCCTTAGTTGTCACGATAGCGAGATTGGAAGCAGTCATTTTACGGATCGGGACGGCAACGTTTTGGACAAGGTAGACAGTCGGCGTTATTTTTGTACCTCGTGTCACGTTCCCCAAGTAGATGCTAAGCCGCTGCGAGAGAATACCTTTGAAAAGTCGTTCTGAATACCTGCAAGCTGAAGTTGCCAAAGCTGAAGCTTTGGACTCCAGATAAAGCTGCCAAAGCTGAAGTTTTGGATTCCAACTGTCAAAGCTGAATCTTGAAATTTCCGAAGTCGATAATTTTACTGATAAATTAATGGCTTACGATATATTTCCCCAAAATGCCTTTCGGGATGCGGTACATGTGGCGGTTTCTTGTATTAATGGTATGAATTATCTATTGACTTGGAACTGCAAACACATTGCCAATGCAGAAAAACGTGATGAAATCGAGAGAATTTGTGCGGAATTAGGGTATATTTATCCCATTATTTGTACCCCAGAAGAATTATTGTCAGGAGATTAATTATGTGGAACGATCCCATTGTAGAAGAACTACACAAACATGGGCAAGAAATGGCTGCTAAGTTTGATTATGATGTTCATGCCTTGTGTAACTATTACAGGGAAAGACAAAAACAGGAAAATAAACCCGTTGTGTCTTTGCCCCCTAGATTGCTCAAGGACTTGCAGCCAATTACCCAACGCCGATTGAATAAATAACAAAACGCAATCACAATAGCGGGATTGCTGTTGATATTAGCTTTAGAAGGAAACATCAAAGTGCCTGTCACTTGCCGGTGACTGGCACTACGACTCTCACGAGCTTTTGAGACTCCAATTGCCAAAGCTTCAGCTTTGGACTCCAATTGCCAAAGCTTCAGCTTTGGACTCCAATTAATTATTGCCAAAGCTGAAGCTTTGGAGTCCAAAGCAAATTTTTATTCTGAGCAGCTTTCAAGGGAGTTAATCCATTCATCAATTATTGCGATGCCTTCTTGATTAATCACTGTTGTGCCTATCGGTGGCATTTCTCCACGGTGTAAACGTTGTGAGATTCGGGAGTTTTCAGGTTCGCCGGGTGTTAGTAGGTAGCCATCACAAAGGGCTGAGAGCGGGGCCGTTATTCGATAATCATGGGGGCCGGTGCTACGGGGACGGTGACAGTAGGAACAATTCGCATGCAGAAAAGCTCTGGCACGTTGCCCAATGGGTGCAGTCTTATCTGTTAATTCAGGAAAGGCCTGTTTTTCTTCTGTCAGGGTGTTCTTTTCTAATAGGCCGATATGGGCTAGGGTGTCTATTTGCAAGGCCGTGCGGCCGGTTGGCCGATAAGTGTGCAAACGGTTCATTTGGGCCGTTTCTACATTGATAATACCGCCGACGGCTTTGGTATGACATTTTAAACATTGGCTGCGGTGGGGATAAATCCACGTTTGTTCGCCAATTTTTTGGCGTTTCCCTCTTTCAAGTAAGGTGGCATCTGTGCCGTTGTCATCCCATTCATAACTGTAACCGGCCCACTCTCCATCGTCATGGCGCACAAATAAGCGCGTTTCAATGGGTTGTCCTTCCAAATAAAAATGTTTCAAAAACACGGAACCAACTGGGAAAATCCAATCGCCTTCTTCATTGAGGGTTATGCCGGTATTGTCTGGTATTGCCATCCAACGATCTTTGGTGGCGCCATCTGTCCAGAGTGGCACGTTGACGGTATAAGGTATTAGTCCAGAAGCCGCTTGACGGGGATTATCCGGTTCAACACAGCCCGTTTCGGAGAGTTTTTGTGGTAAAGGTGTGTCATCCGAGGGACGAGGTGGCGCGATACAGGTTGTATTCGGTGGGCGGCTATCTAAGCCGGTAGCGGCCGCTAAAGTGGTCGATGTTGTGGCTAAATGAGAACGTGAATGGGCGTCTAGGTTCTCAAGTAATTGTTCAAACGTCGTGCCCACTTTGCTGAAAAGGGCATACAACACGTAATTGCCAGCCAGTGCTTCGGTGGCACTCACTTCTAGTACCGATTCTGTCGTCTCTGCCATTGTCAGGTTGCGTTTATACGGGTGTTGGTGAGTAAAGCTTAAGCGATTGTTTGGATTATCTGTTATAAATAAGAGTTGCGGTTCGGTGGGTAGTCTAATGGCTACCCATAAATCTGCCTGTTCCGCTGGCGTGGGTTGAGGTAGACGGGTTTCGAGTTTGAGAGGTATTGTCTCTCCAAGACGGTAAGCGGCCTTTAAGTCTTTGAAAGTTATGGAGGCTTTTTCTTCTGCTAAGGCGTAAAGGGCCGGTAATAGCAGGGTGACGAAAAGTGTCGATAGTCTCAATAATCGGTTTGAATGGTATTTCATAATAAGCGTGCCTACAGGGATTCGTTATAAAGCAAACTACAGGGATTCGTTATAATAACAGATTTAAAAGCAAACTACAGGGATTCGTTATAATAACGGATTTAAAAGCAAACTACAGGGATTCGTTATAATAACGGATAGCAAACTACAGGCAGATTCGTTATCGTTATAATAACGGATAAAAACTGAAAACTCTTTTTAAATGCCACGATCTAATCCGTATCGATTAACGAATCCCTGTAGTTGCTTTTAAGTTATGGCCCTCTGTCGCGCTTCCCCCCAGGTTGCACCTTGGGGCTATTATCTCGCTCCGCTCGTTACTACGTTTCACATTCAACCCCTACGGGGTTGGGGGCTCTTCTAAATACTTTTTTTATAGGTAATCGAATATCCATTATTTCATCAATTACCTCAGTCGCTTCGGTGCCAAAGGTTTTGTACTGGTGAGGTTGTGAATAAATCGTGATAGATTCCGTAGCCGGTATAACTAACCAACATGATTTAACCCCTAGCGCAAAATAAGCTTGAAATTTGACGATGATATCATCCACACCTTGACGAGGTGACAGCACATCAATGGCGAGTAAAGGCATTTCCGCCATTTTTATTTCGTCAACGGGTTCACTCTTATCGAGTTCATACGAATAAAGGCATATGTCCGGCACTAGCTCATCTTTAGCCTTGAGTTCAAATTGACTCAAGTCAGTTTGGCTTATATCCAAACTCAGTTCAGGCATCACAGTAAATCTTTCATCATTAAATAATAAGCCAGTTAATCGATCTACTGTTAAGCTATGGTTTCTTGATGGCATAGTTTGTCTTCTATATTCTTGATATTCTTCTTCGTATTTGTCATTTTCAAACGCGTTAACCAAGCTCATAGTTTTTGCTCTCTTATCAATTTTGGGTATAGCATTTCAGAAAAAGTCTTTTTTTTATAACTACGCTCGTTATTTATTTTATTTAACAGGTTTTCTATCAATTGCCGTCGTTGGCTACCTACTACCCGATACCCAAAAATTTAACGATTATTTTCAATAGGTAACAAGCGATATTTTTCACACACAGGGTCAAAAGTTAATTTTTGAGCATCATTATTGCATGCTAGATACTTATTTAAAAATAACTCAGTTACAAAAAATCCCAGAGCAAAAATAATGTTTAATTTTACAGCCCAAAAACTTAGCCATAGTCATTGATTTTAACGGAATTTATCGAATGTCATAGAGAAATTCTTTATTGACGCCGATTTTAAAATTTATCACTCAACCTGAACTCAAAAACAGTTTTCAGCGCATAAATTCAACAAACTTAGGCGCTAAAGCGCCTACTACAAACTTAGGCGCTAAAGCTCAAAACAGCCAACATCTAAAAGCTCAAGTCCCCTAAAAGGGGACTAAAGAATTATCTGAATATCTATACAAACTTAGGCGCTAAAGCGCCTACTACAAACCAGTTCTACTTTATCACATTACACCCAACTAAATAATCTCTATAGAGAGCCTTTTGGGGGCCATTCTGTTGAAATCAATAGTTAACATTTTTTTATCAAAGGGCATTGACTAACAGATTGGGTTTAGTCACCTTTAGGTTCCTAACGCTTTTAGCCTTTTTCTTTATCCCAAGGCGTTATCCACAAGTCTTTTGGATACCAAGTGCATTCCTGATAAGTACAACGGATACGCGTTCCGAAACGGATAAAAAAGCCTTGATTTTTAATGAATCTCTTACGGGAATCCTACCTTTAAAATCAATAAAATCAAGTATTTAAAAACTTATGTATAAGGACAAGCAATAATTGTGGGCCATATCGCATAATGACTCAAAGAATTTCAACTCATGGCCCTATTGAAACCTCTTTTGATTGGAATTGACGGAGTTTGTAGGCGAGTCCTCCAATGTTGCCTAGTGGTTTTCCTTCAGCTACAAACCAGAGCGATAAATTAGTACAACGAATTACGCGGATAATCGAATTGAGTAGTACAACTCACTAAGTTGCTTTAGCAACTCAAGAGTTTGTAGTAGTTGCTTTAGCGACTAAGAGTTTGTAGTAGTTGCAAAAGCCACTAAGAGCGTGTTTTAAAAGTCCAAGAATCAATCACTTATAAAATAGTCTATTGGTTATAAAACAATGAATTAAGTCGAGTTTTAAAACACGCTCTAAGTCAAGTATAATTCGCTTATCCGCGCAATTCGCTGTACTATTGGCTTCAGCAACTAAGTAAAATTCGCTTATCCTCGTCATTCGCGGTACTTTTGACTAACTAATTCTACTTTGCCAGATTCATTTAACTAATCATCCTCTTTCTGTTTGGCACAGTCGTGAGACAATGTTTGCAATTAGGCGAGTTATTGCCTCAGTCAACTAGTCATTTTCTTTCCGTTTGGCACTCTGTTGTTTGTAGTAGGCGATTTATCGCCTAAGCAAGTAGTAAGTAGTCCGTTTGTAGTAGGCGATTTATCGCCTAAGCGAGTCGCTTTTGCTCCTACTACAAACTAGCCAGATTAAGTCGCTTTTGCTCCTACTACAAACGACTACTACAAACTAGTTCTATTTTGTCACATTACACCTAACTAATTGATTTCCATAGAAGGCCTATTGGGGGCCATTCTTTTGAAATCAATAGTTAACATTTTTTTATCAAGGTTTAGTCACCTTTAGGTTCCTGAACGCTTTTAGCCTTGGGATTTATCCCAAGGCTTTAGGTGGCTTTAGCTTTTAGCCTTGGGATTTATCCCAAGGCGTTATCCCAACGCGTTATCCCAACGCGTTATCCCAACGCGTTATCCCAAGGCGGACAGAAACTACTAAATAATCTCTATAGAGAGCATTTTTTTTGCCATTCTTTTGAAATCAATAGTTAACATTTTTTTATCAAAGGGCATTGACTAACAGATTGGGTTTAGTCACCTTTAGGTTCCTAACGCTTTCAGCCTTGGGATTTATCCCAAGGCTTTTGCTCTACAAACTCGTTCTACTTTGTCACATTACACCTAAGTAGTTGATTTCTATAGAGGGCCGTTTGGGGCCATTCTGTTGAAATAAATTAATTGTCTGATGCAAAGTTTGACTATTAAAAACGGTTTGATGGCCCACAAATCAGTGCTAATAACCCTATAAAAATAATAGTTTTGGTATTCCTCTGTGTATTGTGCCCTTCCATGTGTCTATTTTGTTTGGCACACGAGTTATCGCCCAAGCGAATCTGTTTGTAGTAGGCGAGTTATCGCCCAAACGAGTAAGTAGCCCGTTAGTAGTAGGCGATTTATCGCCCAAGCGAGTCCGTACTTAGGCGCTAAAGCGCCTACTACAAACTTAGGCGCTAAAGCTCAAAACAGCCAACATCTAAAAGCTCAAGTCCCCTAAAGGGGACTAAAGAATTATCTGAATATCTATACAAACTTAGGCGCTAAAGCACCTACTACTAACTTAGGCGCTAAAGCGCCTACTACAAACTTAGGCGCTAAAGCACCTACTACTAACTTAGGCGCTAAAGCGCCTACTACAAACTTAGGCGCTAAAGCGCCTACTACAAACTTAGGCGCTAAAGCGACTACTACAAACTTAGGCGCTAAAGCACCTACTACTAACTTAGGCGCTAAAGCACCTACTACTAACTTAGGCGCTAAAGCGCCTACTACAAACTTAGGCGCTAAAGCGACTACTACAAACGACTACTACAAACGAATCCTTTCTGGTTTGCTCCACAAATCGGCCCAACGTTCTGCCATCAAGAAAAGCGTGGGAACCGCTTCTCAACGGTAACTCTTTGAATTAAATCCTTTAAAAAAAAAGCCCCTTGTCAAAAAGACTTGGGGCTTTTTTATGCCTATAAAACGTTGACCAAATTAGCGTCATTGCTAAACAACTACCGACAAGCGCGGAGTTGCAAGGTAAATTGCCGTCGCTGGCTACCTACTATCAAACAAAAATCATTCGAAACAACAACTAAGAAGTTGCGTTTCAATTGCTGTCATTAGCCACCCACTCTCAAACGTCTTTGTCCGAAATAGAAGAATAATTAGAGTTTCAATTTACCTACTCTCAAACCTATTTCGTGGGGTTTCGTCTCGTTATTCTTTTTGTGTCTCAATTGCTGTCATTAGCCACCCACTCTCAAACTTAAATTGGATCGTTAGTTTTATTTTATTGATCTTTCAATTGCTTTCATTAGCCACCCACTCTCAAACGACGGGGAATGTCAAATCGTTAACAAAATCAATTAGATACCCGACTCATTTCAAACCCTTAAATAACCGTACTCTTACTCATGGAATTTCACCTAACTCTTTGAAAATAAACGCTATTTTATAATACGGTCTACACTCGAAATCGGCAATGACTGATTAGGACTCGTCTAAGTGATTGAATTTTAAGCACATTTTGTTGCCGCACCTTTGCTGTCATTCGAGGGTGCGTATTAAACCACATTCAAAAACAAAATGCAACACAAAGCGCACACTTTTTATAAAAAAAATCGGTTTGGCAGTTGGCTTCTTGATATAACCGTTTGAAAATTAACTAAATTCACGTCAGTTAACGGCTGCCATCCAAATGTGGCTAGGAGTTCGCACGGGTTAATTTTTCACGTTTAAAAAATCCGAGGTCTCGAAGACATTGGATTTTTAGACACGCAGAGGCCACAGAGTTGACACAGCGGAACACAGAGAGTCAATTCGTTGTTTAGCGTTCAATCGTTGATTAGGCGGTATCGGTAGTAAGTTATTGATAAATATCACGTTTAAAAAACGCCGATTTTTGGCCACAAAATGCGAGTTTCTGAGGTAAACTCGGCGGATTTGAAAATTATCATGACGTTATAAATCAATGGGTTATATAAAAACGGCCGTCCGCGTTCAAATGCTTGAGATCACGTTAATCGGGGTAACTTATTGATAAACATTAAGTTTTTGTTAGCCCAATTTTTCCTACAAATTCTAGTTTTCAAGTCAACTCAAAACTGATAAGTACAACGGATACTCGTTCCGAAACGGATAAAAGAGCATTGATTTTGCGCCAACCTCGTATGTTAAGAGCCACTGGTGAAACTTGGGGAAAGGGCCGGGAAGGGCCCCAACCCTGTAGGGGTTGAATATGAATAGCCCCAGGTGAAACCTCAATGCCATTAAGTTAACAAATAAACGAGAAAGAGCCAAAGCTAAAGTCCCCTAAAGGGGACTGGTAAATTCCGGATTTTTTCATAAGCACACGATATGGCATTAAGTCTTCAGTGCCCTTTAGGGCACTTCAGCTATTAGACGACGGCTTTAGGCGTTGGCGGGGGGATTATTTGTTTCTAATTCCGCAAACTGTGTGGCATTGAGGTGAAACCTGGGGAAACGTAATTAAGACGTGCCAACCCCGTAAGGGGTTGAATGTGAATAGTACTGATAAGTACAACGGATACTCGTTCCGAAACGGATAAAAAAGCATTTAAAAACTTATGTGTAAGGACAAGCAATAATTGTGGGCCATATCACATAATGACTCAACGAATTTAAAATCATGGCCCTCCTGTTGAAACCATTTCAACTCATGGCCCTATTGAAACCTCTTTTGATTGGGATTGACGGAGTTTGTAGGCGAGTCCTCCAATGTTGCCTAGTGACTTTCCTTCAGCTACAAACAAGATCGATAAATTAGTACAACGAATTGCGCGGATAATCGAATTGAGTAGTACAACTCACTACGAGAGTACAGCGAATTGCGCGGATAATCGAATTGAGTACAATTCACTCAGTTGCTTTAGCAACTCAAGAGTTTGTAGTAGTTGCTTTAGCGACTAAGAGTTTGTAGTAGTCGCTTTAGCGACTTAATCTGGCTTGTTTGTAGTAATCGCTTTAGCGACTTAATCTGGCTGGTTTATAGTAATCGCTTTAGCGACTTAACCTTGCTTGTTTGTAGTAATCGCTTTAGCGACTTAACCTTGCTTGTTTGTAGTAATCGCTTTAGCGACTTAATCTGGCTGGTTTATAGTAATCGCTTTAGCGACTTAATCTAATGCCTTGTTTTATAAGCAATAGACTATTTTATAAGTGATTGATTCTTGGACTTTTCAAACACGCTCTAAGTCAAATTCGTTTATCCGCGTAATTCGCTGTACTATTGGCTGCAAAAGCCACTAAAATTCGTTTATCCGCGCTTGTGTCGCTGTACTCTTGGCATCAGCAACTAAGTCAAATTCGCTTATCCGCGCAATTCGCTGTACTATTGGCATCAGCAACTAAGTCAAGTCAAATTCGCTTATCCGCGTAATTCGCTGTACTATATATAACATTGTTACTATAAAACTTTCTCTGATAACTAAAAACAAGCCGCAGGAGTACGTCACAGCGCGTACAGACACCAAACACTTTCACAACACTAACAGAAACTAAAATGGCTAAAAAAACAAAACAAGGCATTCACGAACTCTACACAGAAGACCCTGAAAAAGCCGATTGGCTAGTCTGGGGCCGAAAAACCGATCCCATCACTCGAAGAGGCTTTCTTACCAAAAGCAGTTTACTCGCCATGACTGCCGTATTGGGGGCCAATATCCCGTTTGCTAACAATATGTTAGGAGGCCTCATCCCGGCGGCGCTTGCCCAAAGCGACGGCTCCTTTGAAATCCCCGGCAAAGACGGCCTCATTGTTCTCAACGACAAACCGATTAACGCCGAAACACCGCCACATCTGCTAGATGACGACATCACCCCGGCTAACCGCTTTTTTATCAGAAACAATGGCATACCGCCGGCACCTGAAGAAATCGATCTTAGTACCTGGACACTAGAAATTAGCGGCGAATCTTGCCAAAACCCAGCCACGTTTAGCTTGGAACAGTTAAAGCAGCAATTCAAACACTACACTTATCAACTGCAACTCGAATGTGGCGGCAACGGCCGAAGTGAATTCAATCCGCCCGCCAAAGGCAATCAATGGTCAATTGGCGCCATCGGCTGCGCCCAATGGACAGGCGTTAGGCTTAAAGATGTCCTAGCGTTTTGTGGCCTCAAAACCGATGCCGTCTACATTGGCTACTATGGTGCCGACACCCATCTAAGCGGCGATCCCAACCAAATCCCTATCTCTCGGGGTGTGCCAATGGCTAAAGCCCTAGAAGATGAAACCCTAATTGCCTGGGCAATGAACGGCGAAAACATTCCACTTCACAACGGTTACCCGTTAAGACTTGTTATTGCTGGATGGCCGGCCTCAACCTCTGGTAAATGGCTAACACGGATCGTGATCAGAAATCAAGTCCACGATGGCCCCAAAATGGCTGGACAATCCTACCGCGTACCCTGTAATACCGTGGCCCCCGGCACCAGAGTACCCGATGAAGATATGTGTATTATCGAATCAATGCCAGTGAAATCCATTGTGACTTTTCCACAATCAGGCATAACACACGAACTCGGCAAACCATTGGCGGTAAGAGGCCATGCGTGGGCCGGCGATTTACAAGTAAACGAACTCTATATCTCCAACGACTTCGGCATGACTTGGAAAAAGGCCGACCTAAAACCGCCCGTCAACCGACTGGCTTGGCAACGCTGGAATGCGACGGTTGAATTCCCCAAAACGGGCTATTACGAAGTCTGGGCGAGAGCGGTCGATAGCCAAGGCCGCTCACAACCAATGGTACTACCGGGCTGGAATCCCAAAGGCTATCTCAACAACGCCTGCCATCGCATAGCAATACAGGTGGTGTCTGCTGCTTAATGTAAAATGAAAAATGTAAAATGAAAAATGGCAATGCCGCAAAATTCGGCATAAAAGCCACTTTGCTGAACGACAAATCAATAACTTAGGATCGATTACTGCCTTATTTTGCGCTATAGTTATCCAGATAACTTTTGTACCTAAAACCAGAGTACTTTGAATTAAGAAATTAACGAATCAAGCCAAGTTTTTAAAAATTTATTCGTTTACTGTGAAAATACCTATAACATCTAGTACAACGGATACGCGTTCCGAAACGGATTTTAAGAAAAGGGGGTGGCGAAATAACTTAGCCATGACGATTTATTTCCCAATTTGTTGTACTCATCAGGAATGGACAAAACTTATCTGGACAAGTATATTGCGAAAAATGAAAAATGAGTTAATAAGTCTCTAATTTTGCAATGAATTTTATGAAAAATTGCTTTTTTAATTTTCACCTACTTGAAGTACGTTCCGTATAACATGAACACAAAATCCCTATTATCCACTAAATCCCTTATAATCCTACCCTCTTCCCGTTTTCAACGGACAGAATATCCGTTTATAAAGGGAAGCTGGGAGAGATTTTTAATCGGACTCGCCTCGCTATTACTGCTGACAACCGTTTCGGCCCAACAACTCGACACAGAAACCGGGCTAATTATCGCCGACGGCTATGAACTGGTAAAAAGCGAATGCACCGCTTGCCATTCGGCCCAAAACATTATCCGGCAAAGCGGCACACGACTCACTTGGTTAGGCCTAATTCGGTGGATGCAAGACACTCAAGGCCTTTGGGCATTCGAGCCTAACACCGAAGAACAGATACTCAACTATCTGGAAACCAACTACGGCCCCAAAGAAGTGAGCTATCGACGCGCACCGATTCCAGCCTTCTTGATGCCACCCAATCCTTACCGAACGCTGGCAACTCTCAAATTTGTCGGCCTACAACAAGCCTACAAACCCGGTGACACGCTTAATGTGGAATTAGTGATAGAAGAATTCCCCCACTACAGTCAGGGACGTTTTGACCTTTGGGCCGCTATTCACTTGCCCAACCGGCCTAACTCAGAATTTTTCTTTATGACGGGAACCGCCTCCAAGCCCTTGTTCAACAGTCTTGAGCCTCAAACATTCCAAACCTCATTGGAAACGGTAAACAGTACTTATAGTATATTGAAGGATTACACAGTACCTTCTTCAATTGAAACAGGAGCATACACTTTTTATGCACTACTGGTTGAAAAAGGAACAAACCCGCTAACAGAAACCGATATCACCCGCTCCAACCTGGCCATTCAAACCACAACCGTTAGTGGCTTTTGACAAGGAAACCAAAGCTTTAGCGTTGGACAAGGAGTCCAAACTTTGGCAATCGTCCAAACTTCCGGAGTCCAAACTTTAGTTTGGGAGTCGTCCAAACTTAACAAAACACCTACAAAAAGTATAAATAAGAAAGCGCGACAGAGGGCCCTTACTAATAATTAATGATTAATAATTAATTGTTAATTATTAATTTATGGCCCTCAAAATAGAACGTCCAAAAACCTGCTAAAAATAGGTCAATAACCGGTACCCGCGTATCACTACTCTGCCAAACTAAAGTTTGGACTCCGGCACTGCCAAACTAAAATTTGGGCTCCTGCCAAACTAAAGTTTGGACTCCTGCCAAAGTTTGGACTCCTGATAACTGATAACTGATAACTGATAACAGGTTAGTGAGCTTCCGTTTCAATCGGAGGCAAGGTTTGAGCATAAGTCAAAATATCCAATTGCTCCTGAAAAGATAAACCCTTGCTTATCATGGCAGGCATTTTAGTCCCCGAATTACCAAAGCGGATCTTATGCAGCGTTTCCCAAGGATTACTGTTAGCAATCGCACCAACAGACACCGCGGCAATTTTATTACCATCCGCGCCATGACACTTAAGGCACCCACCGCTATTTTCATACAAAGTGCGTCCATTGTCGGCATCACCCGTCGCAGACTTACTCTGTGCCCCAGAAAAAACAATGTACTTATTCATATCCACCGTGCCTTCTTTCAGGAACTTAGTCAAATCCCAAATATCCGGTTCGGACAGCGATGGGATATTGTGATCAACAATGGCCCCATAAATATAGGCCATCGGCCGGTTTTTGACTTGATAAAGTCCTTCAATATCCGTATAGTGACTACTACCAATCTCATAAGCCCCCTCGTTGCCTTTGTAATCCCAGCCATGACACTCTTTGCAGCGCCAAGTGCCAGAGCCAGACTGGCTACTGGTGTCAGGATACCTCGCGTAGTTCTCGCTCGGCTCTGATTCACCGTTGATTTTCCACCAGTTATCATACAAAAGGCCACCACGTACCACATCGGCTCCCTCATAGTTGCTCGGTTCAACCGCCGTCACCCCGTTGAGCTCAAAGCGTAGAGTTTCCTCATCAAGGAAAAAATCGACGATATACAAGAAATCCGGTGTCGGCGCATATTTCACCTCATAGAGCCTAATCGTGGTTTCACCAGTGGGAGCGACAATAGCGGCCGACAAATCAACATCACCAGCACTCACCCCATTTGAAACCGTTGAAACCGCGGCCAATACCGCAAAAAAAGTTTTTACGTTCAATAACTTAGCTGTTTTCATTCGATATTCTCCAACAAAGGCTATGACAAAAGGAGCGAGTATTTTATGAAACCTGAGAATTAATTGCAATAACCGTCAAGCGTTTTTCGCTCAGGGCCGTTTGTAGTAGAGGCTTTAGCCACTGAGCCGTTTGTAGTAGTGGCTTTAGCCACTGAACCGTTTGTAGTAGTGGCTTTAGCCACTGAGCGGTGGGCAAGGAATGAATCGCCTACTACAAACTCTGTCACAAAAATTGTTCCAGTTGCTCTTGAGCGATTGACATCGCCATTTTATTCTGTAAATATAAAAAATAAGATGTCTTTAAGACCGGGCGCATTCCCAAAAAAAGGGTCATTACTAATTTTTGAATACCAGCCTCTAGTACAACGGATACGCGAAATAAACGGATAAGGGATTTTTCTAAAAAACTCCGCTACCTGCTAGATGTCTTGAAAATCAACTTGAGTGATCAAGAAATCGACGAGCTGATTCGAGAGGCTGATCTTGATGGCAATGGCGTGATTGATTACCATGAGTTTGTTCAAAGTAAAAACTTGTGGAAGAAGATTAAACTAACCTTAGGGATTTCCCGTTCTTTCAAAGAGATTCTCCGGCAATACACTCGACTGGCCGAAAATCCCTCGGTGGGCTTTGGTACAACGATGTCACTGCCTTATGGCAAAGAAAACGCCCATCATATGGGATATGAGGTTTCTCAACTGCCTGATCGTGTCTGGGAGTCTTCTTGTATGTGTGGAAACTCCTTTTCTGTTGGGCCTGTTTCTGAAGGAGAAGTGGTTATTGATTTAGGCTGTGGTGCCGGTGCGGATATTTGTGTCGCGGCTAGTTTAGTCGGTGAAACGGGTAAAGTCATTGGGGTTGATATGACTGCCGCCATGCTCAAAAAGGCCAAAGAAAATGCACAGTTGTGTGGCTTTAACTCAATTGAACTCATTCAAGCCCCCTTTGATACTGCCAATCATAAAGCAATACCCACAAGTGTTGCTGATGTGGTGATTTCAAATGGGACTTTTAATTTGTCGCCTCGCAAGAAATGTGCTTTTCTTCAAGCGTTTAATTGTTTAAAACCAGGCGGTCGATTTTACTTAGTCGATATGGTTCGCAAAGGTAGCGCATCGTCGGAAGCTTCAGAAGGCAGTTGGTGTGATTGTGTCGCCGGTGCCGTGCCGATTTCAAAAGTCTTAGAGCTCATGGATTCAGTTGGATTTATTGAATGCGAACATGTTGGTTTAACCAACTACCGCACCTCCGATCACACCGTGGGTGGCACATTCCGTGCTAAAAAACCGTTAGAAATAAGCTATCGTTCCCAACCGAAAAGGTAAAGTAAAGCGCCAACCCCGAAGGGGGAAATAATAATTAATGATTAATGATTAATGATTAATTATTATTTAGGGCCCCCAACCCCGTAGGGGTTGAATGTGAATCGTAGCGCGTAGCAAAACAAAGACTCATGGTGGGCAAGCGGACGATAAGATCGGGGTACCATTTGAGATCATGCCGCCCACTTACCCACCCTACAGAGCATTTTTCGCTTTGGTTAAATACAAAAAAGGGCAAACACGTAGGTTTGCCCCTACGAGTGATGTTGTTTACGCAAAATGCTATAAATATACTCAACACTCATCAGGAGGATTATTAATGAAAGCCGTTTTATTAACCGCCGCTGGCGACACCGAAGTCCTAAAAATAACCGAAGTGGATATCCCCGAGTTATCTAATCCCGAATTTATCCGTGTGCGTCTACACGCCGCCGGCATCAATCCCGTCGATGCCAAAATGCGAGAGCGAGGCGGAATTGCTCCCGATAACTTACCCAAAATCCTTGGCTGTGACGGCGCCGGTGTTGTTGATGCGGTGGGCGATGCGGTAACTCGTTTTAAAGTCGGTGATGAAGTCTACTTTTTTAACGGCGGGATTGGTACACAAGAACAAGGCAATTATGCCGAATACACCACCATTCACCAAGACTACGCTGCCCTTAAACCCAAAAGTCTGTCAATGGCAGAAGCCGCTGCCTTACCATTAGCATGGATTACCGCTTGGGAATCACTGGTTGATCGCGCTAATTTGCAAGCCAACCAAACCGTTTTAATTCATGCCGGCGCCGGTGGCGTCGGGCACTTGGCGATACAATTGGCAAAAAGCTTGGGAGCGCGTATTGCCACAACGGTGAGCAAAGAAAAAGCCGAGTTTGCCCAATCGCTGGGCGCAGACTATTGTATTGATTACACCCAAACCGATTTTGTCCAAGCAACGCTTGATTGGACAAAAGGTGCCGGCGCTGATGTCGTTTTTGATACAGTGGGTGGTAACATATTTTGCCGTTCTATTTCCGCTACTAAAATTTATGGCAAAGTCGTCACCATACTGGAACCCCCGTGTGATAGCAACGCCATCAAGACGGCAAAGTTCCGCAATCTGAACTTGATTTATGAACTCATGCTCACGCCCATGCTCCAAGGAATACATGAGGCGCGAATCGCACAACGGAAAATGGTGGAAGAAGCCAGCCGTTTGATTGGTGAGGGTAAATTGCAAGTGAAAGTCAGCCAAGTATTGCCGTTGGCACAGGTGGCAGAAGCGCACCGATTAATAGAGACGGGGCAGACGACGGGGAAAATTGTGCTGAGTATCGAATAAGCCTTAGTACAACGGATTGTAGTATAACTACAAGGATTGTAGTATAACTACAAGGATTGTATATAATAAAGGATTTCAAAGCGGATTTATCGAAAGTGTGCGATTTCGATTTAATTAAGCGAACGTGCATGAAATAAAATCCAAGTTAATTAGCGATTCAATCAGCAAATGCTCTATAACTACAAGGATTGTATATAATAAAGGATTTTTTCGCTTGGTGATTTGATGCTCGTTTCTAAAATCCCTTATTATATAACTACAAGGATTGTATGCTTATGAAAGGATTTCAAAGCGGATTTATCGAAAGTGTACTATTTCGATTTAATTAAGCGAACGTGCCTGAAATAAAATCGCCGTTAATTAGCGATTCAATCAGCAAATGCTTATTCAAAGTTGACTGACGTGATTTGAAGCTCGTTTCTAAAATCCCTTATTATATACAATCCTTGTAGTTGTTGTTATATCAGATATGGATGGTGGGCAAGCGGGCGGTAGGATTCGGGATAATGTTTGATTCAGATGGTGGGCAAGCGGGCGGTAGGATTCGGGATAATGTTTGATTCAGTACGATACTGCCCATTTTCCTTAAGCTGGCACCATTGGCGCTATTGGCAACCCATTACGCGCCCAACTGACAATACCACCGTATAAGTTATAAACATTATCATAACCTTGCTGCGCCAGAAACATGCACGCTTGGGCGGAACGTGCCCCGGTGCGGCAATAAAACACCACTTGCTCATCTGTGGGCACTTCCTGCATACGAACCGGTAAAGTACTGAGCGGCAAAGGTTTACCGTTAGGAATAGACGCTTGCGCCATTTCTTGTGGAGTACGCACATCAATCAAAAGCGGTGGGGTTTCTGTTTTCAACCATTGCGCTAATTCATTAGAATCTATATTTTTCACAAACATAAAAATGCCTCGGTTAGCCAATAAGCGTTGAGTTTTGCGAGTTGCTCAGGTGATAATAATTATTATTGATTAAATTGGGATACATTGTTTGATTTAAAGAGGTAATTTTTCTTTAAGGATATTAGTTTATTCTAATAGCCAACAGCAGATAAATTAAATTATGAACCACATTAAACAATTATATAGACATTCACTTTCTTTACTCACTGATTTATATCAGTTAACGATGGCTTATGGCTATTGGAAAACTAATAAAATCAATCATGAGGCCGTATTTGCGCTGTTTTTTCGCAAACCGCCCTTTCACAGCGGCTACACCATTGCCGCCGGCTTAGGCACCGTGCTTGACTATCTCGAAGACTTGCGTTTCACAGAAACCGATTTGAGCTATCTCGCCACGCTAACCGGCATTGATGACAAACCGTTATTTGAACCAGCGTTCCTCGATTACCTCAGCCAATTACGCTTTGACTGCAATATTGATGCGATGCCAGAAGGCACTGTCGTCTTTCCATCAGAGCCACTATTGCGAGTGCAAGGCTCCCTATTGCAATGTCAAATCTTGGAAACGGCCTTGCTCAATATCATTAATTTTCAAACACTTATCGCAACAAAGGCCGCACGAGTCTGCCAAGCGACACGGGGCGAACCGGTGTTAGAATTTGGCTTGCGGCGGGCACAAGGCATAGACGGTGCCTTGGCAGCCAGTCGAGCCGCCTATATTGGCGGCTGCGCGGCAACCTCAAATGTGCTGGCGGGCAAACTCTACGGCATTCCCGTCAAAGGCACTCATGCCCATAGTTGGATAATGTCCTTTGCCAGCGAAGACGAAGCCTTTAGTGCATATGCAAAAACTATGCCAAATAACGGTATATTTTTAGTAGACACCTTTGACACCATCAAGGGCATAAAAAAGGCCATCGCAATGGGACAATGGCTACGTGAAAACGGCCACCAATTAGTTGGCATCCGCCTAGACTCTGGCGATTTCGTCAGCCTCAGCCAACAAGCTCGAAAAATGCTCGATGAAGCCGGATTTGAACAAGCGCGAATTGTCGCCAGCAACGACTTAGATGAACACCTAATAGCCGATCTCAAAGCGGCCGATGCCAAAATTGATCTGTGGGGCGTTGGCACCAAATTAGTCACCAGTTATGAACAACCTGCCTTAGGAGGCGTGTACAAACTCACGGCGATTCGTGAACCGGGCGACGAATGGCAATATCGGCTCAAATTATCAGAAGAACCTATTAAGATATCCAATCCGGGCCTCTTACAAGTGCGCCGCTTTAGTGATGCCCAAGGCCAATTTATCGGCGACATGATTTACAATCAATTAGATACGCCCGTTGGCGCACCGAATCTGGTCAATCCAGCGGCCCACTCCATTGACGAAGAACACACCACCTTGCCCGCAGACACGCCTCATCAAGAATTACTCATTCCCGTGCTACGCAAAGGGCAAGCCGTGTTAGACTCACCCTCGTTGCAACAAATTCGTCAACGAGTACAAGAACAACTTGTCCATTGCCCAGAACCAATCAAACGCTTGAAAAAGGCTGAGGTTTACCCCGTCAATTTAGAAATGAATCTCTATACGCTGAAACAAAAACTTATAAAGAAAGCCAAAAGTTTGTAGTATGTAGTTTGTAGTAGGCGATTTATCGCCTTTTTCTAAAAAGTCTATAGTATATAGTTTGTAGTTTGTAGTAGGCGATTTATCGCCTTTTTCTCAAAGTTGCTAAAGCAACGACTACTAACTGAGTTGCTAAAGCAACTACTACTAACTGAGGAGTTGCTAAAGCAACCACTACTAACCAACTGAGTTGCTAAAGCAACGACTACTAACAGTTAGTTGCTAAAGCAACTACCACTAACTGAGGAGTTGCTAAAGCAACGACTACTAACTAAGTTGCTAAAGCAACTATAGATTTTCAGACAATTATTTAGTCCCCTTTAGGGGACTTTCGCTTTCAGGCAACGGCTGATGCTGTTGGCTGTTTTGAACTGAGTTGCTAAAGCAACGACTACTAACTAACTGAGTTGCTAAAGCAACGACTACTAACAGAGTTGCTAAAGCAACTACTACTAACTAACTGCCGGAAGACACAAATGAAATACATTAAAGTAGGCGCAGCGGCCCTCAATCAAACCCCCCTAGACTGGAAAGGCAACCAAATAAATATTATTGCTGCTATCAAAGCCGCCCGTGCCGACAAAGTATGCATTTTATGCTTACCAGAACTCTGTATCAGCGGTTACGGCTGCGAAGACGCATTTTTAGCGCCCGGCACGTTAGCACAATCGCGGCGATCCTTGCATGAAATAACAAAACAAACCAAAAATATTCTCGTCGCGGTAGGCTTACCGCTGTTATATCAAAACCGCATCTACAACACCGTCTGTCTACTCGCTAACGGCAAAATTGCTGGATTTGTTGCCAAACGATTTTTACCAAGTGATGGCATCCACTACGAACCACGCTGGTTCCACAAATGGCCTCAAGAAGTCTATGCCGAAATCGACATCAATGGGCAACGCTATCCGATAGGTGATATTTACTTTAACTGTGGCGGAGTGCGTATCGGCTTTGAAATCTGTGAAGAAGCCTGGGTAGCTAATCGCCCCGGCATCAAACTCGCTGAAAAAGGCGTCGATATTATTCTTAACCCCAGCGCCAGCCATTTTGCCTTTGACAAACATAGAGTCCGTGAACGTTTTGTGCTAGAAGGTTCACGCGCATTCAGCGTCAGTTATGTTTACACCAATTTACTTGGCAACGAAGCTGGGCGAGCCATTTATGACGGTGACGCGATGATAGCGACTGGCGGACAACTCTTAGCGACTTGCAAACGCTTTAGTTTTGCAAACTCTCAACGGGTGAGTGCTTTAGTTGATGTTGATTTAACGCGCATGGCACAAGCACGTACCAGTGATTGGCAACCTAAGTTAGAAAGCCGTATTTATATTCCCTTTGACTACCCGTACACACCACCGAGCAGAAACACCGTTACTCAGCAACTATGGGATCAGAGCCCGACAATCAAAGAAGAAGAATTTACACGCGCCGTCAGCCTTGGTTTATTTGACTATCTCCGCAAAAGCCACTCTCAAGGTTTTGTCGTCTCCTTAAGTGGCGGTGCTGATTCTTCCGCGACGGCCTGTTTAGTCCGCTTAATGGTTGAATTAGGCGTCGCCGAACTCGGCCTTGAAGGCTTTTGTGCCAAAATCAACTTCCAATTCCTCTCCAGCACCACGACTATCACCGACATCGTACAAAAATTACTGCTCTGCGTTTATCAAGCCACTGAAAATTCAAGCAAAACCACCCAACGTGCAGCGGCCACCTTAGCACACAACCTTGGCGCTGATTACTTAGAACTCAACATTAACAAGCTAGTTAAAGGCTATATTGATTTAGTCTCTTATGCCATCAAGCAAAAACTCAATTGGGAAGAACATGATATTGCCCTACAAAACATTCAAGCCCGGGCACGCTCCCCTAGCGTCTGGTTGCTCGCCAATCTCCGCAACGCGTTATTATTGGCAACCAGTAACCGTTCCGAAGCGGCACAAGGTTACGCCACGATGGATGGCGACACCAGTGGAGGCTTAAGTCCCCTAGCTGGCATAGACAAGGACTTTTTACGACAATGGCTCAATTGGTTAGAACATGAAGGCCCCGTGCAATTAGCACCGATTCCCGCCCTCGCACTGGTCAATCAACAAACCCCCACCGCCGAATTACGCCCCAAGGAAATGCAGCAAACGGATGAAGCCGATTTAATGCCCTATTCCTTGCTCAATGTGATTGAAAAAGCAGCCATTCGTGATCGCCAAACGCCTTACGAAATATTTTGTTTGCTGCGCATTAAATTCCGCGAATATAATGAAGAACAATTACTAATATGGATTGAACGCTTTTTTAACCTCTGGACACGTCACCAGTGGAAACGAGAACGTTTTGCGCCCAGTTTTCATTTAGACGATGAAAGCCTTGATCCAAAAACATGGTGTCGCTTTCCGATACTATCGGGCAGCTATGCAGAAGAATTAGCCGAAATGAAAGAACGAGTAAAACAGGAGTCCAAACTTTAGTTTGGCAGTCGTCGTTTGTAGTGTTTGTAGTAGTCGCTTTAGCGACCGAATCTATAAATAAATTTGTAGTAGTCAGATAACCAAGGAGCGTTTGTAGTAGTCGCTTTAGCGACCGAATCTATAAATAAATTTGTAGTAGTCAGATAACCAAGGAGCGTTTGTAGTAGTCGCTTTAGCGACTGAATCTATAAGTTTGTAGTAGTCAGATAACCAAGGAGCGTTTGTAGTAGTCGCTTTAGCGACTGAATCTTTATGTTTGTAGAAGTCAGATAACCAAGGAGCGTTTGTAGTAGTCGCTTTAGCGACTGAATCTATAAGTTTGTAGTAGTCAGATAACCAAGGAGCGTTTGTAGTAGTCGCTTTAGCGACTGAATCTATAAGTTTGTAGTAGTCAGATAACCAAGGACAAATCCTTGCTTATATTCAATCCCTGTAATTATTTAGACGCGCCTAAATACCCTTCTTATCTGTATGGCTATTGGCGCTAGTTTGAGGGCCATAAAGCCATTTGGAAGTTTTAAAATTAAAGTCTGGCCTTACAAACTACAAGGATTGAGTAATCCCAAGGAGAAATCCTTGCTTATATTCAATCCATGTAATTATTTGGACGCGCCTAAATACCTTCTTATTTGTATGGCTATTGGCGCTAGTTTGAGGGCCATAAAACCGTTTTCAATATTCGAACTTTGTACCGGACATTTAGGGCGTTGCCAAACTAAAGTTTGGACTCCAACTGCCAAACTAAAGTTTGGACTCCAAACGAAGACTGACTTCACAAAAACATCACGCCCACTTGAAATAGTCGTTCTACGGCCGTAATACGTTTTTTATCGACTAAGAACAAAATAACATGATCTTCTGGTTCTATCACCGTGTCATGGTGTGCCATCAGCACTTGTTCGCCGCGCACAATGGCACCTATCGTGGTGCCGGGCGGGAGCTTAATCTGATCAATCCGTCGGCCTACCACTTTGGAAGATTTTTTATCGCCATGCGCAATCGCTTCTATCGCTTCAGCAGCGCCGCGACGTAAGGAATGCACTACCACCACATCGCCTCGTCGGATATGAGCCAGCAAGGTGCCGATAGTGGTTTGTTGTGGCGAAATAGCAATGTCAATCGTGCTGCTTTCTATTAAGTCTACATAAGCGGGGCGATTAATCAAAGCCATGACTTTTCGTGCGCCCATGCGTTTAGCCAGCATGGCTGACAGAATATTGATTTGATCGTCGTTGGTGACGGCGCAAAAAATATCGGTTTCATCAATATTTTCTTCGCGCAATAAATCTTCATCAGCAACATCACCTTGTAACACAATGGTTTTATCTACGATTTCAGATATTTCTTCGGTACGAGCGGTGTTATGCTCAATCAATTTAACGTGGTATTTTTTCTCTAACGCTGTCGCCAAGCGGGTACCGATGTTGCCGCCCCCGGCGATCATAATGCGCTTGCAGGGACGCTCCAGTTCACGCAGAGCCGCCATCACTGCGCGAATGTTTTGAGTTGCTGCAATAAAAAAGACTTCATCATCGACTTCAATAACCGTATCGCCTTCGGGAAGGATAGCCTTACCGCGCCGAAACATGGCCGCCACTCGTGTTTCGACGTTGGGCAGGTAATCTTCAAAGGCTCGCAAGGCGTGTCCAACTAACGGCCCACCATAAAAGGCTTTCACTGCGACTAATTGTACTTTACCATCGGCAAAGTCAAGCACTTGTAACGCGTCTGGATAATCTATCAGACGTTGGGTATAGTGCGTTACCAGTTGCTCTGGACTGATATGCACATCAACGGCTAAACCGTCGGGGCCAAAAATTTCTGTGTGATTGAGATAATCAACTTCGCGCACACGGGCAATTTTGGTGGGAGTATGAAAGAGGGTATGAGCAATTTGACAGGCAACCATATTGGTTTCATCGCTGTTGGTAACAGCTATCAACATGTCGGCATCTTCCGCTCCCGCTTTGAGCAGGACGTATGGATGGGCAGCATGTCCAGATACGGTGCGTAAATCTATATGTTCTTGTAAATTGTGCAACAGGGTGGCGTTGCGATCTACGATTGTAATGTCGTTAGCTTCACTGACAAGATTACTGGCGAGGGAGCTACCGACTTGGCCGGCTCCAAGGATGATAATTTTCATGCGAATTATTACCCATTACCCATGCGAATTAAGAAATTAAGAATGAAAAATGAAAAAATGAACATTTTAGGCTTTCAGGCTTTCAGGCTAAAAAAGACTTAGAAAATATCCTTAAATCCATACGTTTTTGACCACCCAGAAATCCGATTTTTCAAAAAACTCGGATTTCTTTGACCGCATAGCTTATGTAATGATTAATGATTAATGATTAATGATTAATGATTAATTAATTTTGGACACTTGTAAGTAAAGCTAAGCTTTTTCAATGGGGCGAATGAGGAATTTGGGTCTTGGAAAGACAGGCATAATAAAAACCATCTAGGTTATTTTCACCTGGCAGGATTTGCCGTCCATAGTCTTGTGCATAACCCCAGTCGGCCGTCAATACGATTTCTGTTGCATCGGCGTGTGTGGCTAAAAAGTTCTGGATTTGTAGATGATTTTCTTCGGCGAAAACGGAACAAGTGACATAAAGTAATTTACCCCCCGGCATAAGTAAAGGCCATAACGCGTCAAGTAAACGTGCTTGTTGCGCGGCTAGTGCGGCGATGTCGCTAGGTTGGCGTAAGTATTTGATATCAGGATGACGGCGAATAACACCATTACCTGAGCATGGCACATCTAATAAAATTCGCTCAAAAGGTTGATTGTCCCACCATGTGTCGGGTTGACTGGCATCGGCACAGCGCAAGTCGGCCGATAGTTGCAAACGCTGCAAAGTATCGCGCAGTTTTTGTACACGAGCGGGTTTTAAATCTAAGGCTAATAGTGTCTCTATTTCATAGCGTTCCAGCAGATGTGCGGTTTTGCCGCCCGGCGCGGCACAAGCATCTAACACTCGTGCGCCAGGCGGGACATCTAGTAATGGTGCGGCCAGTTGTGCGGCGCCATCTTGCACCGATAGCCAACCTTGTGCAAATCCGGGTAAGTGTTGAACATCTATCGGGTGTTCTAGGGTAATTCCATAGTCCGTATAAGGTGTCGGTGTTGCCGCAATATTGGCCTGATGCAAATGTTCAAGATAAGCGTCACGCGACTTTATACGGGCATTCACTCGTAAAGTCAAGGGCGGATGGGCATTATTCGCATCAGCCAAGGTTTCCCATTGGGTAGGCCAATCGGCTTGCAAGCGTTTTAGTAACCAAGGCGGATGTGCTAATTTCACGCTGATGTTAGCATCTACTCTTTTCAGCAACTTGTCGCGCTGACTAATAAAATTGCGTAATACGGCATTGACTAAACCGGTTGCCCAAGGTTTTTTCAAGGTGCGTGTGACATTCACGGTTGCCGCTGTCGCGGCATGAGGTGGGATGCGTAAATACAGGTGTTGGTATAAGCCTATCAATAAGAGGACTTGAATATCATAATCTTTGGCTTTGAAAGGTTTACGGAGCAAACGTTGTAACAATGCCTGCAAACGCGGCTGCCAACGTAACACGCCATAACACAAGGCTTGTGCCAAGGCGCGTTCACGGGCATCATTTAAGCTTTTGAGGTGAGTGTCTAGGCTGTCTGATAAAGAACGCCGATGTCCTATAACTTGGGTCAATATTTGGGTAGCTATGCTACGAGCATCCATAATGAAAAATGAAAAATGAGAAATGAAAAATGAAAAATGAAAATTAGGTTAAAGTTTTTCAGAGAAAAACTTTAGCCTGGAAATGAAAATACCACGGTAATAATCAAAATAAACACCCTACTATATTGTTAATGTTCTATTGACGGGTAAATAGGAGTCGGCCATATTTGTCGATGAACCATCCAAGCTCAAATCGTCGGCAAAAGTTTCGCAGAGCGAAACTGGAGCAAAGTTTGGACTCCTGCCTTCCTTGGACGAATTTAAGGGCGTTGCCAAACTAACTTCTGCCAAACTTAAGTTTGGACGACTCCCAAACGTTAGTTTGGACGACTCCCAAACTGACTCCTGCCTTCCTGATTTAACGGCCTTTCTGCTCTAATAAAGATTAAAATTTCTAAATTTAACAAGAAGTTGTGTTATCTAAATAAACAACATTTCAAAAATATAACCCCCGTAAATTTTCTAATAAAACGAAATTTAAGTTATTTAAATGAACATTTATTGTTAATAAATTAGAAAAAGCGTTATTTTTATAAAATTAGCTATTTTTAGTCAAAAAAGCTACCCTCAGAGAGCCGCGTATTTTGGTAATAGTCTTACTAAAAATAGGGATTAATATTATAAGAGGTAATAGCATTAAATCGTCATAAGTGCCGTCATTTTTAAGAAAACTTAAAATTGTTCTTTTAAAATAAGAAGTTATAGAATAATGATTAACAATTAAAATGTTTGACAGCTTGTCTCCCTTGAAGACGAGACAGGCCAAAAAGTTATCTATACATTGTCGGCCAATAGGCATCTATTTTTAAATCGTCTATTATAACCAATAGGTAATCATAATAATCAACGGAAAAGCTTGGTATCATGCCAGTTATTTTTTTAGCTTTACCTCAAAAAAAAAACCAAAAATGGCCCGTCATCCTATTATGGAAATCGGCCTAGACAATAAATTCAATTTTTACTGTCATTCTATGCTTGGCTTTTTCGTTATGGCAACCATAAAGGATTGGGCAACCATAAAGGATTGCCCCTACATGACAATCCTGTTCGTAGGGGCAATCCCACGTGCAAAGCCCTTACGAAAAAGCGGTACTGGAAACCCCTTCGGGGTTGGGGCGGTGGGTTTGAAATTTTTCCCCCTAGGTTTCGCCTCAATGCCATTAAGTTAAGGGCTTTGCACGTGGGATTGCCCCTACAAACCGTCATGTAATGTAGGGGCAATCCTTTATGGTTGCCCAATCCTTTATGGTTGCCCAATCCTTTATGGTTGCCCTCACCCAAAAGCGGTACGATATGGCATTGAGGTTTCGCCTGGGGCTATTCCCCCTTCAGGGTTGTTTTGATTAGTTCGATTTTTTCCTTTAGTGTAACCAGTTATAACGATGTGCAGTATACCAATTACCAATTACCAATTACCCAAGTCGATATTCGGGATGAGCGTTGAGGAAGTCGCCAACCAATATGGGCTTTCCGCCCGCTCTTTGAACCTTCAATAAACGCAAAATCCCATCCGCCGTGACAACATCAATGCCGTCGCGCTGGCAACGTATGACACGGCCTACTGGCTCAGTTGTCATCGTGGATGGCCGTGCAAGAGCGGCCCAAATGCGTAGCGTTTGGTCAAAGAGACTGGCTTGGGCAATCGGCCAAGGATTAAAGGCCCGCACTTTGCGCTCTAAAACAATCGCCGGTTCGCTCCAATCTAGTTGTGCTTCCGCCTTTTCCAGTTTCTTGGCATAAGTCGCTTGACTGTCATCCTGCTGAGTCGCCGGCAAATTTTCAATCTCGTCTATCGTGTTAGCCAGCACTTGCGCTCCCAACTGAGCTAGGCGATCATGCAAAGTTTGCCCAGTCTCATCTGGCAAAATATCACAACTTTCTTTTTTGAGTATTGCTCCCGTGTCAAGGCCATCATCCATTCGCATCAAAGTAATGCCGGTGAGGGTGTCTCCCGCTATTAGGGCGCGTTGAATGGGGGCCGCCCCACGCCAGCGCGGTAATAAAGAAGCATGTACATTAATACAACCTTTGCTTGGCATCTCTAGCACCGCTTTTGGCAACAACAGTCCGTAAGCCACCACAATCATCAAGTCGGCCGATAACGCCATCAATTGCGCTTGTGTTTTGGCCTCTTTCAGGTTGAGCGGTTGATATACGTTAATTCCATGCTCTAATGCCACCGATTTGACCGGACTGACTTGCAATTTACGCCCTCGCCCGGCTTTACGATCCGGTTGTGTATAAACGGCACATACAGTATGTTTAGAGTTCAACAGGGCGAGAAGACAGGGCACTGCAAATTGGGGCGTACCGGCAAAAATAATACGTTTTTTGATCATTGAGTTCGTTAGAAAACGCGATGTTCAACTTGAATTGAGTAAAAGACTTGCGGGGTGTCAAAAACCATCCAAGGGCGTTGCCCTTGGCTTTAATAATACGCCCCTTTCTTGCTCATAGAATCACTGAAAACTGATCACTGATCACTGACAGAATCTCGTCGCTGTTGTTTGACCAACTTTTTGCGAATGCGTTGACGCTTTAGGGACGAAAGGTAGTCCACAAACAATTTGCCTTTGAGGTGATCGATTTCATGCAGAATGCACACGGCAAGCAAACCATCGGTAGTCAGCGTAAAGCTTTCTCCCTTTTGGTTCAGTGCTTGCACCGTGATACGTTCAGCACGTTCTATCTCCTCAAATATCCCCGGTACGGATAAACACCCCTCTTCAGTACATTGTACTCCCTCGCTGCTGAGGAGTTTTGGATTGATAAGACACAAGGGCTGATTTCTTTCTTTTGTTATATCAATCACAATAATCTGTTTATGAATATTGGCTTGCGTAGCAGCCAGCCCAATACCGGGGGCAGCATACATAGTCTCAAACATGTCAGCGACGAGTTCGCGTATGGTATTATCGACTTGCTTGACGGGTTTAGCTTGAGTACGCAATCTGGTATCTGGAAAGTGTAATACTTCAAGTAAAGCCATGATAGTTATACTTTAAAGAGATAAACGTCAATTATGATCATACGGTATCATTGCTCTTAAGAGCTATCGTTTTTCAGATAAATATTTTTGGAACTAAAAATATTCGAGGTTTAGCAAACCTCGGAGTTTGTCCAGCGGATTTTATGTAGGGTGGGTTTTTGTTACCCACCTTCCTCATTAAAAGTTTGTTACCGCGCTAAGTATAACCAATTTATTTTATTTAAATAAAAAAAACCGAAAAAGGCCGAAGCCTTTTAGACGTAACTAAAATAAATTGACTTTGTCAATGCGTAAGTCCTAAACATATAAAATCCGTTGATAAAGTCTTTTAGTTTGTGTGTAATAGAAAGCATTAACAATTAACAGTTGACAATTTTTTTATTTTTGCACAAACGATTTAAATCGTTAAAGCTTTGATTATTCGTCTAAAATAAAAATACGAGTCATTAAGCACTTGAGTAGACTCATTTTAATTAATACAGTGTTCAAACAATAAGTTATAAAATTTGCGAAGCGCTTATTGATAAAAGTAAAATTAAAACATGCAAACCTTATACTCTCGTCGTGGCACGGGTATGCTCTCAAAACACCCGCGTGAGCGTTTAATTCAGCAGTTGCGTACTCAAGGCATTTCAAACCCCGACGTTTTGGAAGTCATGCGTACAACGCCTCGGCATCTTTTTGTCGATGAAGCCTTATCTAGTCACGCTTATGCCAATCACGCCTTGCCCATTGGATATGGTCAAACCATTTCCCAACCCTATATTGTGGCACGTATGACTGAAGCGTTATTAAGTCAAGGATATCTCGAAAAGGTATTAGAAGTGGGCACGGGCTGTGGTTATCAAACCGCCGTGTTAGCCCAATTGCTAGATAAAGTGTACAGTGTGGAGCGGATTAAAAACTTGTCAGAGAAAGCCAGTAAGCGATTGAAATTGTTCGGGTTGGATAATGTGCAGTTATGTCATAGTGATGGACACTGGGGATGGGCTGAACATGCGCCCTATCAAGGTATCATAGTAACGGCCTCCCCAAAAAACGTGCCAGAGGCTTTGTTAGACCAATTGGCGCTAGGGGGATGTTTAATCATTCCTGTCGGCCCACGAGGCGGGCAAGTGCTGTTAAAAATCATTCGCACCCGTACCCACTATGAGCAATATACCTTGGAGCATGTTAGTTTTGTCCCCCTGCGTGAAGGGTTAAGCTGATTATCAGTTATCAGTTATCAGTTATCAGTTCTTTGCTCCCGTTTTTTCTGAGTTTGTAGTAGTCGCTTTAGCGACTATTACCGCTCGTTATGGGCCTAAAAAATACTTTTTTTTACCCACTTATGCACATTCAACCTGGGGTGGTGAAAAAGAGGTTCCTTTGGTTGCTAAAACTTGATCCCATTTTTATTCCTTTTGAAGTTTTATTATTTTAAAAACAATAATTTAAGTATTCTTTAATTCATTAATCATTAATCATTAATCATTAATCATTAATCATTAATCATTAATAATTTTCACCACCCCACATTCAACCCCTTCGGGGTTGGTGCGTCTTTAATACCTTGCAGTAAAGCTATTCACATTTTACACACCGAGGGGTAGAATAAACCCTAAAATAGAAATGCATTCCGTTATCACAGTTGCATTGCACCTACTACAAACGCCGTTATGTTAAAAAACTTTTGTTTACCGACTACCTAAAAACTGATAACTGATAACTGATCACTGATGAACTGATAACTGATCACTGATGAACTGATAACTGATCACTGATATTTACCTATGTGGCAAAAATGGGCATTTTATATCAATTCACTCTTTTGCGCTGCAAGCCTGATTGTGGTTTTGTTTCTTTGGTACGATTACGATAAGGCGAGTAGCCCAATTGAGCCGGCGGCTCAAAACCGAGTAACGGAAGAGACGCGACTAGTTGTACAGCAAATAGACGCAGTGTTGGCTAAACTATTGTCTGTCGCAAGACTGCTCGCGGATGATCTCAGCACCGGAAAATTGCCTCGTTCTCAAATTCACTCAAGACTCGAAGAGGCGATGGAGAAGAAAACGCTGTACGGGATTGGTGTTGCCTATATTCCCTACGCGAATAATCCGCATCAGCGGCGGCAATCGCCTTACTATCTCAATAGGAGCAAATCGTTACAAACACAAGACTTGCTTCAACAGTTTACCGTTCCTTGTAGTTTTCCTACCACGCCGAATAAAATATCAAATTGTGTGGTTTTTGTCGATTATTCCCTGAATGATATTAAGGCATTGATGAGCACCCTTGATCTCGGTAAAACCGGCTATGGATTTATCCTATCAAAGCAAGGTGTTTTTATTAGCCATCCCATCCCCGAATATGTCAAGGATCGCAAAACCATATTCAACATAGCCGCGCTCAAGGACGACAAAGCACTCAACCGGCTGGGTAAGCGAGCCATCAATGGTGAGAGCGGTGTTATAGAGTATATAGACGAGGTAACGGGACAATCTTCTTGGATATTCTATCAACCCATTCCGGCGACGGGGTGGGCGATGTGTACTGTCGTCATTAAAGACGACATTTTAGCTAATACAAACGATTTTCGGCAGAAACCGATTTGGATCAGCCTCTGGTTCATCGTGGTGTTTTTTTCGGCGCTACTGTTTCGCGTTGATAAAGGGGATAGCTATCGTCTTTGGGCGGTTGCATCTTTGGCTTCTGTGCTATTAGTAGTCGGTATAGGCTTTATTTGGTATCTCGCACAAACGGCCTCATTTCGTGAAGGAGCCGGGAGTGCAATCATGGTAGACAAAGCCGGCTTGCACCAGTTTCTCTCCGCCAATGCCCAAAAAAAACCGCCAATTTATGTTCCTACTGGGATTGTTATTGAGTCTATAGAATTTTCAGGTGCAAATAATGTTATTTTAACCGGCCATATTTGGCAAAAATATGATGAAAGCCTTCATAAGGGAATCTCTCGCGGTTTTATTTTGCCAGAAGTCGAATCACCCTCGATTATCGAAGCTTATCGCCATAAAGAAAATAAGACGGAAGTGATCGGATGGTCTTTTGAAGGCACACTGCATCAACCCCATGATTATTCAAAGTATCCTCTTGACAGAAGGAAAATCAATCTACTCATACATCATAAAGACTTTGACAGAAACGTGATCCTGACACCTGATTTAGAGGCCTACAAATGGGTGAATCCAAACGCTCGCCCAGGCATCAAACGCGATCTTGTCTTGTCCGACTGGAACATTAGGCGTAGCTTTTTTAACTATCGAACCCTCAATTCTGATTCCCATTTAGGAACTGACAACGATGTGGTAGGAGAAAGGAATTTTCCCAAGCTTTATTTCACTGTTTTTATGCAACGAGACTTCCTAAGTAAAAGAAGCTTTCTTGAGATTCCTAGCTTAAGTGTGCTAATCCTCATTGTGGTAGGTATCCTGCTATTCGCTTTCCTGTTGCTCTTAGGAAAGGTGGGAACATTTGCTAACCTGCTTGCCCCGTTAGGCGTTTTGTTTATCGGCCTTATCCTTGCCCACATAGGATTGAGGAAAGCCGTTCCGGCTTCGGGAATTCTCTATATTGAGTATTATTACTTAGTGATGTATATCGCCATTTTGGCCGTTGTCGCCGGTTATTTTTTATTCCATGCCAACAAAAACCTCTTTTTCATCCAGTATCGTGATGGTTTAGTGGCGAAACTGCTTTTTTGGCCGCTCATTCTGGGGAGCCTCTTGGGAATAACTGTATGGACATTTTATAGTTGATGGATAATGGTAGAGTGTTGAGGTTTTAAAGTCAGCCCCTTTGGTGCGAGATTAATATAGCCAAGGGCGGAAGTTTCCATACCACCCTAACGCCAACGGCTAAAGCCGTTGTCTAAAAGCTTAAGTGCCCTGAAGGGCACTGAGTTAGTCTGAAGAAGCTCAATACCCTAAAGGGCACTATAAGAGAGTTAGTAGGCTTTAGCCTCAATGCCATTAAGAGGGCTTTGCACGTGGGATTGCCCCTACGAACCGTCATGTTATGTAGGGGCAATCCTTTATGGTTGCCCTTAACTTAATGGCATTGAGGCTTTAGCCTACTTTAGCTTTCAGACAACGGCTGATGCTGTTGGCTGTTGGTGGTATGGGGATTTCCGCTCTCCCGTACTAGCCAAAGCTTTTGCTCGGGACTCCATTCAAGAAGATCACTGAAAAAATGATCACTGACAAACTGACATAGGAGTGACAAGAGAATGAATACCACCGCCAAAACCGCTTTAACCGTCATGTTTTGTTTCATCGTGGCGTTAGTCATTATACTCACATTCGCCATCTATCATATCCTCGAAAACGGAGATGAAGAGATTAAAAAATATCGAAAAGAGGAGATTGAGAGAGTCAGACAGTCTCTTAAAGACTACGTCGATATCGCTTATGCCACGATAGATGTCAATTACCAAAATGCTCGGGACAAGGCATTTTTGGAAAAATACTATGGTCGTCGTTTGACGAACATTGTTGATGTAGCCGAAAACATTCTCAACTCGAAAGCCGAAGCCGTCAAAAAGGGAAAACTGACGCTCTCTGAAGCACAAGCTCAGGCCGCTGCGGAAATCTCCAAGCTCAGATATGACAATGGCAAGGGATATGTTTGGATCAACGATACCACCTTGCCTTATCCCAAAATGATTATGCATCCCACTGAACCCTCACTTGAAGCTCAGATTTTGGATGCTCCCAAATACAATGTTGCTTCAAACAAAAAACAAAATCTTTATGCAGCAGCAGTGGAAATTTCTCAGGCACATGGCAAAGGTTTCGTCGATTACCTGCCTAAACAAACCACAGACGGCCCTCTTCCCAAGCTTATGCTGGCTTATGTGAGATTATTCCAGAACTGGAATTGGATCATTGGTACCGCCGTCTATGTGGAGGATGATGCGACCAAAGATGCCATAGAAAAAAGCGAAAAGGACATAAGGCAAATGAGGTACAACAATGGCGAAGGGTACTTTTGGATAAGCAGTGCCAGCAAATCCGATCTCAAGATGATAGTGCATCCAACCATGCCATCACTTGAAGGCAAGATTTTGCAAGGCAAACTCAGAACACTGTACGAGTCTTTTGTCGAAATTTGCGAAAAACCGAATGGAAGTGGCTTTTGGGATCATCAGGAGCCCAAACCGACTGTAGGTGGCTTGACTTCTGAGGCTCCCAAAAAGTCTTATATGAGGTTGTATGAACCATTAGGCTGGATTGTGGGAACGGGTGTCTATATAGACAGTATAGAGAAAGCGGTTGCTGAAAAACAAGAACTCGTTAAAGAACAAATTAACAGTTTAATACTCAAGCTGGTATTTGCCTCTATCTTTATCGTTTTGTTGATCAGCGTACTGAGTTATATTTTGAGCCAATATTTTCCACCGGAAAAACCGCCACGCGTCTCAAGGCTGCAACGTGCCCCAGTACAACCAGCCCCGACGGCAGCCCCGGGCGAGTACACGCCGGTGGATCAAAAAATACCGGTGGCAATTTCTACTCCTTCACAGGCGATGTTGCCGACGAATGAGTGTATCAAGATGATCGAAAAAGTCAGCAAAACGCTGATAGAACAACAGACCAAGTTATTAGCCGCTGTCATGATGCAAAAAGTGCCCAAAACGGGTGAGAAAGAGGATGAAGAGGAAGAACAAGAACTTGAGCTGGCTACTGAAATAAAAAACTTAGCCAGCAAGAACTCTCAAACCATTGAAGAGTTGAAAAAGCTGGTTGAAGCGAAGCAACAACCACAAGAGGCAAACCAACCACCGCATGATGCCGTTAATACGGTGGAAATTGGCAAGTTCAACAAGGTGATGAATAACCTTAATAAGATGGTTGGCTAATTTAGCCTCACCCTACCTTCTCCCAGTTCAGTGCTAAAAATCCGATGTCTCAAAGACATCGGATTTTTTAAAAGATTAGGCGATAAATCGCCTACTACAAACGGGCCTTTTTCTTAACTTAATGGATCACTGATTGATGATGGCGAGTGCGAGCGGCCTCTCGAAAGGCCTACTACCGGCCTTTTCAAGACGGCCTAAAAAAAATGATAATTATTATCATCTCTACTAAAAAAGTGATACCCTGTTGTCTGTGTCATTATTTTCTGCCAAACCCCCTATCGAAAGGCCTACTACCGGCCTTTTCAAGACGGCCTTTAAATGAAATGATAACTATTATCATCTATACTGAAAAAGTGATACACTGTTATCTGTGTCGAATGGCCCCTCACCCAAGCCTTCTCCGCCCTCACTCTGGCCCTTTCCTTCTGTCCGAGGGACGGGACACGCCTTTTTCAGAGGGGTGGATACTGGGGGTGTGTCACTGCATTAAGCAAAAGCCTTGGGCATTATCGCTAGGCAGATAGAACAAAACTATAAGAGTTACAACCAGTTATGGTTTAGCTCTCTCAGCTTATGGGCTTGAGCAACTTGCTTAGCATTGTGGGGTGTGTTGGGGGTAAGGGTGAGGGTGAAAACCAATTAATTATTTTAAAACCAACGGAATTAAAGTCAAGTCATGTTAATGAAAAGTGAAAACACAACCCAAGCGTTTCCCCTTGCAATGGCAGGCATTGGGGAATGGGTAAAAATTGTCGGTGTCACCGGTGGAAAAAATTTGCTCAAGCGTCTGATTGCAATGGGGATGATAGAGGATACGGAATTACAAGTGTTGCAGCGGTACCAAAAAAATGCCGGTTTGGTGGTGGCTTGCGGAGAAACGCGGCTGGCTTTTGGCGCTGGCATGGCAAACAAAATTATGGTCGTACCGATTCAGGAGAATTTCAATTATGACGCTTCGTGACATGGCCGTTGGTGACAAGGGCATCGTTTCGGGTTTTCAAACAGGTAATAAGGGGTATCGCAAAAAACTGTTGGCGATGGGGCTAACACCGGGAACGGCGTTTAGCATTACCCGTTACGCGCCAATGGGCGATCCGGTGGAAATTAGTGTACGCGGCTTTGCGTTGAGTATGCGAAAAGATGAGGCGGCCGCATTGTTGGTGGAGAAGGTTGAAAAATGAAACAATTAGTTATCGGCGTTGTTGGTAATCCCAATTGTGGTAAGACGACTTTATTTAATGTATTGACTGGCACTCGGCAGCGAGTCGGCAATTGGCCGGGGGTAACGGTTGATCGCAAGGAAGGTTTTTATAAACACGAAGGACGGGACATTGAGTTAGTCGATTTGCCGGGGATTTATTCCCTTGATGTGGCCCCCGGCACGACTTCATTGGATGAACAAATCTCCCAAGATTATATTCTCTCCGGTGAGGCCGATTTGATTGTTAATATTGTTGATGCGTCTAATCTTGAGCGAAATCTTTATCTCACCACCCAATTATTGGAAATGGAAGTGCCCTTGGTGGTGGCACTCAATATGATGGACATTGCCGAGCAGCGCAATATTAAAATTGATGTATCCGCATTGTCACAACAATTGGGTGTGGTCGTTGTTCCAATCAGTGCGGCCAAGCACAAGGGCATTGAGGACTTGAAGTGGGCCATGGACAAGGCCGCTGATGATAAAAAAAATCCTACACTTAGGGTGGAATATCCAGCGGCCATTGAACAGGCGCTCACGGAATTATTGCCCACCGTCACTGAGCGTTTACCTGATAATATCAAATCTCATGCCCACTGGGTGGCTTTGAAACTATTGGAAAATGATAGTTTGCCAATCCAGTGGGTAGGAAATGATGTTAATGAAACGGTTGCACACCTAGTGCAGCAGATTGAGGAGGATTTAGACGAAGACGTCGATATTCTAGTGGCTGACAGCCGTTATGCCTTTATCGCTACAATTATCGAGGAAACGGTGAAAAAAACAGGTCAGGTGACGAGGACAGTCTCAGATAAAATTGATAAAATAGTCCTAAATCGCGCCCTTGGAATACCCATTTTCCTTGCAGTCATGTACCTGATGTTTATGTTTACCATCAACATCGGGGGAGCTTTCATTGACTTTTTTGATATTTTGTTTGGAACCTTTTTTGTTGAAGGTTTTGGGGTGCTACTGAGCGCGATAGGTTTACCAGAAGCCTTGGTAACCCTAATCGCCGGCGGTTTAGGCGGTGGCATTCAAATTGTCGCTACTTTTATCCCAATCATCGGTTTTCTGTATCTGTTTTTATCGTTTTTAGAAGATTCAGGCTATATGGCACGAGCGGCCTTTGTTATGGATCGCTTTATGCGTTTTATCGGCCTCCCCGGTAAATCCTTTGTGCCCATGATTGTTGGTTTTGGCTGCAATGTGCCGGCGATTATGGCAACTCGTACCTTGGAAAATCAGCGTGATCGTTTCCTAACGATTTTGATGAACCCGTTTATGTCTTGCGGTGCGCGTTTGCCGGTGTATGCCCTGTTTGCCGCAGCCTTTTTTCAGGTGGGCGGACAAAATGTCGTCTTTGGGCTGTATCTGATCGGTATCGCGGTGGCAGTTATAACCGGACTGATTATGAAAAATACCCTTCTGCATGGAGAAGCTTCACCGTTTATCATGGAATTACCGCCTTATCATATGCCCACGGTGCAAGGCATTTTGCTGCGAACTTGGGATCGGCTGAATAGTTTTATGTTTCGTGCGGGTAAAGTCATTGTACCAATGGTTGTTGTGCTAACATTTCTTAACGCTTGGGGCACTGATGGTTCATTTGGTAATGAAAACAGCGACAAGTCCGTCTTGAGTGAAATAGGGCGCACTCTCACACCAGCCTTTGAGCCTATGGGCATTCACGAAGATAATTGGCCGGCAACCGTAGGTATTTTTACTGGTGTAATGGCGAAAGAGGCCGTTGTTGGGACACTGGATGCTATTTACACTCAACTGGCTGAGGCGGAGGCTGGTGCTAAAAACGAAGAGGAAGCCTTTAGTCTCTGGGGCGGTATTACTGAAGCCTTCGCGACGATTCCGGCCAATTTGGCCGAAGTGAGCGATAATCTCCTCGATCCCTTGGGGCTAAACATTGGTGATGTTAGCGATACTACCGCAGCGGCTTCCGAACAGGGTGTGAGTGCCGGCACTTTCGGCGCGATGGTAGCGCGATTTGACGGCAAGATAGGTGCTTTTGCCTATCTGTTGTTTATCCTGTTGTATTTTCCTTGCGCAGCGGCAACGGCTGCCATTTATCGAGAAACGAATATGCGCTGGACGATATTCGTAGCGAGTTGGACGACGGGATTAGCTTATATGTTCGCTACGGTATTTTATCAATTGGCGACGTTTGCACAACATCCAGTCACCTCGGCCGCTTGGACGGTGGGACTGCTGTTTATGTTTGCGTTGACTGTTCTAGCCTTCTACATTTATGGAGGCAGCAAATAGCAAAAACCACTCGGTACAGGGCACCAGGAGTTTTAGTTTGGCAATGCCCTTAAATCCGTCCAAACGAATGCAATACCAGAGACTGTTTGGCAGTGCCAAGTTAAAACCGGGCTACGACTAAAACCCGTCAATAGAACATTGACAGAGTACTATAGTATTTCAGAAAAATAGGAGTCCAAGATTTATCACAGACGTCCAAGATTTATCGATGACTCCTCCCCAATGATCACTGATAACTGATAACTGATCACTGATAACTGATCAATGACTAGTGGGGAAAAAACCATGATTCTTACCGAACTTAAATCTTATCTTGTTGAAAATAAAAGCGCCCCGTTGATAGATATGGCCCATCATTTTGATGTGACACCCGATGCCGTGAAAGGTATGTTGGGGCATTGGATACGCAAGGGTAAGGTGCGTCGCGTTGAAGGTGGCATTTGTAGCAAAGGGTGTTGTAAGACTGATCCGGCTAACTTGGAAATTTACGAGTGGGTAGGGCAAAGATAGGAACATCAAAAGCTGAAAAGGAACAAAGAAATGAAGTTGAAATTAAAACCGATGGCGGCCGCTATCAGTGTTATTGGCTTAGTCAGCACCGACGTATTGGTCGCTGAAGAAAATGAATGGTTACGTGGTGTCACCATAAGTGGTGGGGTTCAGGTAGAAGCCCAACATAAGCAAGATTATGACGAGACAAAAACCAGTGATTTTGTGGTCGATGAATTTTCACTGGGATTAGATGCGCAAGTGCATAAATTAGCCAAGGCTCATGTTGTATTTCTTTATGAAGAAGGCTCAACGCCGCTAGAAATAGATGAAGCTATCTTGACTTTGGGCAACGAAGAAGCTTCGCCAATTTATCTCAACGTGGGACAGTTGTATGTGCCTTTTGGCAATTTTGAATCGCAGATGGTTTCTGATCCGCTTACCTTGGAACTGGCCGAAACGCGAGAAAAAGCGGCGCAATTAGGTTTTAAAGCTGGGGTATTTTACAGCTCAGTCTACGCTTTCAATGGTGACACTCAAGACGATGGCGAAAACAAGATTGATCACTATGGTGGCAATCTTGGTTTTGCTCAAGAGACGGAAAGTATCAGTTATGACTTAGGTGTAGGCTACATCAACGACATCGGTGATACCGATGGCCTCAGCGAGACGTTGGAAGGTGTCAGTGACTATGATTATGTTGATGGCCTCAGCGCACACCTTGTTCTCAATATGGGGCCAGTCAGCTTGATGGGTGAATATATTACCGCCTTGGACGAATTTCAGGCCAATCACCTGGCCTTTAAGGGCCAAGCGGCACAACCGAAAGCTTGGAATGCGGAGGCCGGTTTTACTTTTAATATCGCCGGCATCGAGACAACATTGGCTGTCGGTTATCAAGCCACCGAAGAGGCCCTCGCCTTAGAACTGCCTGAATCTAGAATCCTTGGTGTTGTCTCAGCGGGGATTTATGATAACACAACGGTTTCTTTAGAATACGCGGTTGATTCTGATTACGATGAGAACGATGGCGGGACGGGTAAAGACGCTAAAAGCGCCATTTTGCAATTCGCGGTTGAGTTTTAGGATATTTTGTAGGGGGCCGGCAACGTGTTGCCCACCATCAAAGGCTGCCGAACGGATTCTTGCCAAACTAAAGTTTGGACTTCTGCCTTACGACTCCTCTTACTTAAAAACGCCAAAACTACCAAAAAATAGTAGAATTAGTTATGTTTAAGGGGTAAGCTCCCCACGTCACAGATAATTATCTGTGACTCTATGTATAATATACACTTAAGATTTTGAAGCTAATCTTATGTTAATTATAAGTCTAGGTTTCACCAGTATAACATTTCATACTGAACCGTTAATACCTGCCTTCTTGAACTTCCCTAAGTTCCGACGTGCATTTTATTACAAATAATTATTGTCTGTCAATATATTTTTCACGCAAAAGTTTCGCGGAGCGAAACTTTTGCATGAACTTGATTTTTTTTTCATTTTGTGGTTTTGGTGTCTAATGCGAACTGTCAAACAAAAATGAAAAATGGCTGTCATCAAAAACCCAATGTTTTGTCGAACTGGCGGTTTTTTTGAGGGCCAGGTTGCGAAATTGAATCACTTGATTTGATTGAAGGCCCTAATTAACTGAAAAATTAAAAATTAAAAATGGCTTTCATCAAAAACCAAGGTTTTGTCGGACTAGCGGTTTTTTTGAGGGCCATGTTGTGAAATTGAATCACTTGATTTGATTGAAGGCCCTTGATTGAAACAACAGTAAGACAAGTGGGGCACACTCTAAAAAACGGATAACTGTTCACTGATAACTGATCACTGAAAAACTGATAACTATTCTTCCATCTCTTCTTCCGCCCACCAATCAGCAAGGCCATTTTTTATGCTGTACACGTTTTTATATCCGATCTTCGCCAACGCATTTGCTGCCTTTGCACTCCGACGGCCTTCGCGGCATATCAGGAGAACAGTATTCTGCTTGTCTAAGCCCTTTTCTTTGAGGCGAGCTTCAATGGCAGGAACAAAATCATTGTTGACCACCGGATCAAATTTGGTATGATTTTCGTTCCAGTTTTTTAGTATATAAGGAACATTACCATCGGCAAGTGTAGGCATCTTTTGAGAGGCCACTTCAGCCTGGGTGCGAACATCAATAAACAAGATGTTTTTACCGTCCTTTTTGACTAATTCATAAGCTTCTGTCGCTGTTAGAGACTTAACTCCTGGCTCTGGTTGGGTAGGCGGTTTCGTTGGTGTAGAACATGCTGTAATGGTTGTAAAACACAAAAACACAAAAACAACCAGCCACTGATAGAATTGATACATGACTTTCATTTTAAAGTGACTCCTCCAGTGTTTGACTGAAAATTCCCCTAACTCCTTTTGGCAAACTTATTTTTACTCACAAGTCGAAAAAATTAATAATTAATAAGTAGGTAAACAAAAGTATTTTAACAAACATAACGAGCAGTAATAGTCGCTAAAGCAAAGTCGCTAAAGCGACTACTACAAACTGAGCTTTGGAAATACTTGGATGCTTGGGGATACATTTTTTCGTTATTGGGTATCGTCAGCCCAAGGCAGATCACTTTTTTTCCACCCAGTAACGCCATCTGTCACATGGTACACCTTTTTATACCCCACCCCCGCCAAAGCATTGGTTGCCCTTGCACTCCGATTACCTTGGTGGCATATCAGGAGAACGGTACTCTGCTTGTGCAAGCCCTTTTCTTTGAGACGAGCTTCAACGGCGGGAACAAAATCATTATTGACCACTACCAAGTCTTTCTTATTTTCATTCTGCTTCTTTCGCAGATACGGAACATTGGCATCTGCAAAAGTGGGCATGCCTAGAGAGACCACTTCAGCTTGGGTGCGAACATCAATAAACAAGATGTTTTTACCGTCCTTTTTGAGTAAGTCATAAGCTTCTGTAGCGGTTAGATACAGTTCTAACTCGGTTCTCTTCTTGTCGGGCAAGTCGGCCTTTAAGTTTGACTTCAAACCACACGCTGTCATTGTGAAGAGAGAGAGAACAATAACAAGTTGATAGAATCGATACATGACTTTCATTTTTCCGTGACTCCTCCTTAATCCTCATTCAACGCAAAATCTTATGAGTCCAATATTTCTCTTGGACGGTACCACCAGCAATAAAACTAAAAACGGAACTAACTATAAGTACCGAAGCACATATTATCAGGTATTTTGCCGGAATCAAAAGGGGCTTTGCACGTGGGATTGCCCCTTCGATATTGGCTTATCGATAAATACCAGAAAATTTATGCTTCAGTACTTATCAACTATGGCGAGCACCATTCACGCAGGGCAACGGAATATTGGGTGCCGTTTTAAACACCCACCCTATCCGACTAAAATCCAATCCAAACACACAAGGGAGCAGCCCCATCCTCACTTCAGCTCAGGCAAAATACAGTCAGCCTCATCATGGAGCGCTTGAGCATTACCGCTGCCAGAATTTTGGCGAGGTCGAGTAGGCTGTGAAGGTGCTGATCCTTCATTCCCAGAACCACCTAACTCTGGCAAAATACAGTCGGCTTCATCATGGGGAGATTGGCGAGTAACGGGTGGCTCTGAATCTCGCGTAACGGCATCACCGCCACCGCAAGAGACTACTAAGCCACTTGTCCCCAGCAAAATCCCAACCGCCGCAAAACGGAGTTTTGAAAATTTCATAGTTTCTCCCTCCTATTAAATAGGTTTACCAAATTTGAGTACCATTGGAGTCCAAGATTTATCTTGGAAATTGGAGTCCAAGATTTATCTTGGAGATTGTTCATCTTCAACAGAAAGACAACTAAAAACTAAAATAACCCTATCTATGGCAAGCGCCTTGTAGTCACGCAAGGCGACGGCTACTTGGCTGCCTGTTTGAACACGCAGCCGCCACCTATCCTACTAAAATCCAATCCAAAAACACACACAAGGGAGCATGCCATCCTCACTTCATTTCAGGCAAAATACAGCCGGCATCCACCTGGTGAGTTTGAGCATCACCGCTACCAGAATTTTGGCGAGGTTTACTTAGAGGAGGCTGTGGAGATGCCGCTCCTTCCTCCCCATAGCCTAAATCCTCCGTCATCCGCGGATCACATGGCTCGGAACCATCATGGGTCGATTCGCTTAGAGTAGCAGTTTGTGGCTTGGAATCTCGCGTAACGGCATCACCGCCACCGCAAGAGACTACTAGGCCACTTGTCCCTAGCAAAATCCCAACCGCCGCAAAACTGAGTTTTGAAAATTTCATATTTTTTCCCTCCTATTAAATAGGTTTACCAAATTTTAGTACCACTACGCAATGCTTAAACCCAGGGGGCGATGCAATGCCATTAATATTAAAGCCAGGGGCAACGCCCCAATGCCATATCGTACCGCTTTTGGGTGAGGGCAACCATAAAGGATTGCCCCTACACGACAGGGGCAACGCCCCAATGCCATATCGTACCGCTTTTGGGTGAGGGCAACCATAAAGGATTGCCCCTACACGCCAGGGGCAACGCCCCTAGATGATTGTAAGACAGAACTACTTGAAATTAAACTTATAATCCAGCATGGCCCAGTATTTAGTCGTATCGTTATTAGCCAAACCATCGCCTTCATCATAAAAGGCGGCCTTCAGAATCAACCCCAGATTTTTATAAACCGGATAGGCATAAATCACGTCCACCTCACTTCCATAATCGTCACCGCCGTTATCACTTTCAAAGCTGTGATAAATGCCGATGAGTCTCCCAAACTGTTTATTGATGTAGCCCAGCGTGAAACTGGTATCCACCAGTCCGTTCGCCGGCGTTGCGAGGAATTTATCCGCCCAACCGTTCATACCGTGAAGAGTTGCCAACGGGGTACTGAAGGCGCCGCCCCCTGAACCATCCTTCTCTCCGAGCACTTCGTAGTCTACACCAGTGACAAAGCCACTATAGTTGACCCTAAAGCCCAATTTGTAATAATTCGCCTCATGATCGGGCTTGACACTACCCATTGACTCTTCTTCAAAGCTGGGTTTGCCCTGAAACGCGTATTCGGCCTCATAACTGACTTTAACCCCGGAAAAGCCGGTCTTCCCAGTTGCCCTCACACCAAAGGTATCATGAATGGAGGCCAGCAGATATCCGTATGCCGACAGTTTGAATGCCGGTGCAACGGTGTAGTTACCATGCAGCAGAACGGTATTGGTATCAAGTGCGCGACGAGCGTCCGCGAATATCCGGTTGGCTCGAGTGACATAGGCACCAGTCAGACTCAAACCATCAACACTCTTATCATTCACCGCAATCATGTCGAAAGTTTGTGGCATTTGCCGCCATCCCACATGACCGATAAACCGCTGGTTGTCGAATACCTGCAAACTCCGCCCGGCTATGAAAGTGGTCTTGCCAAGCTTATAGTTCAAATGAGCTTGAGTCACCCTCGTTTGTGAGGGATCCATAATCACATCATAGCCCTTCTGTTCAGGAACAAACTCATCCATAAAACCAAAATGGCTAACGTTAGTTATCTCAAGATGAGCCTCAGTATCCGGAATTCCAGCCACACGATAAAATCCGCCACTGAGAACGGTTCGTACCGTAAAGGCATTGGCCGCATCAGCCCCGCCATCTACGTCCGCATATTCGTAGCGAGGTCGGATTCTAAGCTGAAGGTCATGTTCGGAAAACAGAGGCAAAAAACCCTCATTATTGTCAGCGAGAGCTAGGCCACTTGTCCCCAACAAAATACCGGTAACCGCAAAACTGAGTTTTGGAAATTTCATCTCTTCTCCTTATTGTGGTTTATGAGCTTTAGTACTGCTATAATTTTTCAGAGAAAAAAAATAGACTAGATCGCAATTCTGTTGTTAAGTATTAACATCTATTGAGAAATGTCAATAAATCCGAACACGGGAACGATCAACTTCCAAACAGGGGCAATCCCAAGGGGAAAGCCCTCAATACCTCCAAACCAAAGTAACTATAAAGGATTGCCCTGACATTTACAAACGATATTGTAGGGGCAATCCCTTGTGGTTGCCCTTTTTAACACTGGGCATCGAGCGGTATTAACTTTTTGCGTTGTCAGTCAATTTTTCGAGCGATTATGATAGAATGCCGGCTACATTTTTTCTGACACGCCGTTTTGACGTTTAAAATATTTTTGACACAAGCGTACGTATCAATCTATAAGTCAGTGACTTTAAATGAGAAATTTTTTTAGCCAGTTGAAAATACTTATCTAAAAAACGTTTATCTTTCGTTGACGTAGAATCTAAAAAAAAACCACAAATATACAAGTCATTGATTTTACACGAGAACGACTTTAAATGTTTTTGACAAAACCGGGCTGGAAATTCACGAAAACGTGCTCATCAAGCAATTACCATAAGAAGTGCCCATTACTCATTATCAATTAGCAATTCACATTGACATTAACGGAAAAAGCGCATATAAGACTTTTTAAAAAATCCGATGTCTCAAAGACATCGGATTTTTAGCCTAATTGAGTTTTTTCAACATAAGATAATTTGCTAGACTTTACACCCAATTTGCGCTTTTGTATCTTGGAGAAATCTTAACTTGATGGGCGACAGATTTTTATTCAAAAATCTGACAGAAAGCGCTTTGCCAATAGCGGTGTTCAGTATAACTTGAACATCGACAGGAGGATTAAGAAAAATGAATAAAATGTTCTTAAGACATTTTAGCATGGTGGCAACTGGTTTTAGTCTGCTTTCCATACCGCCAGTTTTTGCCGACGTACAAATCGGGGCAAAACTACTGTGGGATCACAGTTATTACAACGGTGTCCATCATAGTGCTGGAAAATCCGGCAGTGATAATGAAATACGTTTGGTGCGTGTTTACATGAAAAGTAAATTCGACGAACATTGGGAAAGTATGATCCAAACTCAAATCACTGAACATGAGGGTTCAACGAAGACTGCTTGGAAGGAAGTTTTTTTGAAATACAATGGGTTAGGCCCATTCGATTTAACCTTTGGTAAGCGTAAGGAACCTTTTGGCTTACAAATGTTAGTCAACGCTGAAAGGGTTCTCTTTCTTGAACGGACAATGATTTCAAGTGCTTTTGCACCAGAGCGGAGCATCGGTTTAACTGTCTCCACTTATCCGGGCAATACGAGTGCCGAACTTGGCGTTTACAGTCAAAGTAGTAGTGGTAACTCCTCTTATTCTAAGGGTGGGCCTGAAGCGGATAATTCAGAGAAGGACACTTACGCGGTAACCGGACGTGTCACATTCGCACCCCTGCGAACAGAGAACTCGTTGATTCATCTAGGATTAGCCGGTTCTTACCGTGATTTTGGGGGTAACGAGTTTCAAGTGAAAGATCGCGCTGAAGTTCACTTAGCCCAACAGATTGTCACCAGCGGAAAAACGGTTGCTGACAATCTCAACCTACTTGGTGTTGAAGCGGCGGCCCTGTTTGGGCCTTTATCCATCCAAAGTGAATATATGCAATTATCGGTTAATGCCAACGAAGGCGCTCAGGATGCCAAGCATGATGGTTACTACGCCGAATTGGGTTTTTTAATAAACGGCACTCGAGGCTATAAGAATGGAAAATTTGGTGCGGTTACGCCTTCATCTCCCTATGGAGCCTGGCAATTGATGGGGCGTTATAGTGTTTTAAACGCTGAAGATAATAACGAAGGGGTTCAGGCTGAAAATATCGGTTTAGGGCTAAATTGGTTTGCCAATAAATCAGTCCGTATTTCCGCTAATTACATCCTGACTCAATTGGACAATGCGGAACCTGATAATGATGACGGAGATGCCTTTACGATCCGTTTTCAATATGTTTTTTGATTTTAGCCCAAAACAGGGGCGTTGCCCCTATAGAATTTCAGAAAAATAATTTCGCAGCCAACTAGATTTCGTCCGGAGTCCAAGATTTATCTTGGACTTTCCATTTCAAAACATGGCCCACTTTCATCATTTTACTCAATGATCACGTTTTTTCGTGCGCCCAAACGCCCAAGGATTCTTATAAAAAAAGATTTCTTTGGGATTGTACCCGATGAGCCAAACGCCACCGACTAACGCAAAAGGTAGCGTTGCCATTACTCACACTCAGGTTGCCAATATTCACCGTTGAATTTGTTAAAAACGACTGTATAATGACTGCCCCATATGCACCCAAGCGGCGTAGGTCTTTCAAGCGGCCGATTAGAGGCCCGAACAGCGCGCAAGTCACCACCGCCGAGATTTTCATCTACGAAAAGCCCCAACGGGGCGATATTAATAAAGCCTGGGGCAACGCCCCAGGAAATCTGAAAATCAACAAAGGTGTCAAAAAAAATGATCATTAAGCATTTTAAGGTAACCCATTTAAATCAAAATGACGCGTTAAACTTTGATCTCCATTTTAATAAAGACATTAACGTGTTGACAGGCAAAAATGGCTCTGGAAAAACGACGCTATTGAAACTGATCTGGTATTTGATCAGTGGGAATATTGACAGAATGATTTCTTTTATGACTGAAGAGGCGCTGTTTGAGGAAATTTTGATTGAAACGAATACCTTTAGTTTAAGTATTATACGGGCTGAAACAGAAGGTTTTAGTCAAAAAAATATTTCCGTCAGATGGAATATTGGCAAAGGAGAACAACATATCTCCATAGAAGCTTATGCAGAAAATGGATTTTATCAATTCCTCAATAAAGAAATCCTTAACGTGTCAGAATCCTCGATTTTCTTTCCCACTTTTAGACGTATGGAAGGAGGCTTTTTTACCAGTCAGCCTGAAATAGGCGTTAATCGATTTTACGATGCCGCCAGGCAACGGGGGCGTATTTACCAAACACTAGACGAAGGACTTGATAACCTCTCTAAAGAGTTATCGGTACAAAAACACCACTTTATCGCCTCCATTTCCACCGACGATATTGTCAATTTTATTGCGAGACAATATGCTGACATTTCAGAAAGAACCAATGAACTCCAAAAAGAACTCGCCAAGTTTATAACAGAACGTACAGCCCTTGCCTCGTCGATAGATACAGAAAAAGACGCGTTGCATGACATTCAGATCAAAGCCGATGAAGTCACTGAAAAAACGGAGGAACTCTTAAAACCGTTTACCACGCTTTCAAAATGGGTAAACAGCATTTTTCAATACCAAGGCATCAAACTGACTGAAAACCTAACATTAGGAAAAGCGACAAATGCCTTATCATCTGATAAACTCTCCTCTGGAGAAAAACAGATGTTGAGTTTCTTATGCTATAACGCGTTCTACTCAAAAGGCATTATCTTGATTGATGAACCAGAATTGAGTTTGCATGTGGATTGGCAAAGAATACTGTTTGATGTATTAATGGAACAAGGAACAGACAATCAATTTCTTATTGCAACCCACTCGCCTTTTATTTATTCCCAATTTCCTGACAAAGAACTCATTTTGGACGAAGGGAGGAAGTGATGAAGAAGAGAGAACTGACTGTCGATGAATTAGTCAGTATGCTCCGTCATTCCTCTGTGCCTACCCTTCTTGTGGAAGGTTCAGAAGATGTCATGGTTTATAGGTGGCTAAAACAACACATAAAACCACTTAAAGCCAGTGCGATACAATGCGGTGGTAGAGAAAAATTATTGTCTGTCTATCAACGTAGAAATGAATTTTCTCACCTCAAGACAGCGTTTTTAGCCGATCAAGATATGTATGTATTTCTTGGCATTCCAAGCGATTATTCTGACATCGTCTGGACAGCCGGATATAGTATAGAAAATGATATTTATGCCGGTTCAACTAAACTAGATGATTTATTGGATGAAGAAGAACTGAATGATTATAAACAGTTGCTTGAAAAAATTATTGAATGGTTTGCTTTTGAAGTCGAAGAATACAAAAACGGGAAAAGAGCTAGAATTGATATTATTCTATTGCATAATCAGCCTATCAATGTAAATGAAACTTACATTAGCATTAACTATAGTGATGATAACACTTATGCTCAAGCTGATTTAATACTTAGGAAAGATTTTAATCTACCCGATCAGGATTTGATATCAGAAATTAAAAAGGATTTCAAATTAAAACTAAGAGGTAAAATACTTTTTAAAGTGTTATCCGTGTATCTCAATGCTCGTAAAAGAATGGTTAAGTATAAAAGCGAGGCGTTATACGAAATCGGTGCTAAACCAGTAGACAAGCACCCTTATATGAAAAGGCTAATAGTAGAAATCAATAACAAGTTAGGCAACATTAAGCAAGATTGAGATATCTTATGGATAACAAACAGGAGTCGTTTGGCAGGAGTCCAAACTTTAGTTTGGCAGGAGTCAAAGATTTATCGTATAATAAAAAAAATTGAATTGAGGGCCATTAACAAAATAAAGACTTTCCATTTCAAAACATGGCCCACTTTCATCATTTTACTCAATGAACACGTTTTTTCGTGCGCCCAAACGCCCAAGGATTATTATAATTAAAAGTGTACTAATTAAGCCAATGCAATAACTACAAGGACTCTACAATCCATTGTAGTTATTCAAGTCGGCTAAGGTAATCTGCATGTACAAAAAAATAGCCTTTGAATTGGGGGCCATTAACCACAAGGATTGTATATAAGAAAGGATTTTTCGCTAATTGATTGAAAGGAAAGGATTCTACAATCCATTGTAGTTATTCAAGCCGGCTAAGCTAATCTGCATGTACAAAAAATAGCCTTTGAATTGGGGGCCATTAACCACAAGGATTGTATATAAAAAAGGATTTTTTCGCTAATTGATTGAAAGTGTACTAATTAAGCCAATGCAATAACTACAAGGACTCTACAATCCTTTCCGTTATTGAAGCCGGCTAAGGTAATCTGCATGTACAAAAAATAGCCTTTGAATTGGGGGCCATTAACCACAAGGATTGTATATAAAAAAGGATTTTTTCGCTAATTGATTGAAAGGAAAGGATTCTACAATCCATTGTAGTTAGTGAAACCGGCTAAGGTAATCTGCATGTACAAAAAAATAGCCTTTGAATTGGGGGCCATTAACAAAATCAAGACTTTCCATTTCAAAACATGGCCCACTTTTTTAAAATCGTCAAGCGTTATACTTTGCACCGTTACAAACTGCGCTGTTGTCATTTCTAGGATCGGAGAAATCTTGGGCGTGTTTTGTCATTTTTAAGACGGAGAAATAATCTGTTTAACAACCCAGTCAGTGTTGTTATACCGCCATTGCAGATTCAGAAAAACGCTAGAGGGCCATCACATCATTTCGCGCTGAATCCCATAACGGCGGGATGGACTACAATAGTAGTTTGTATGAAAAATGGCCCCAATCCCATAATATAGGAAGAAAACTGATGATTATTACTCACCAACGTGAAAAATTCATTCAAGCCATTATATTTTTCTCATTGAAAACCAAATACTGTGGTAAAACAAAACTGTTTAAACTTCTATATTTACTTGATTTTGAACATTTTAGACAAACCGGACGCAGTGTAACAGGTATGGACTATTATGCTTGGGAAATGGGCCCAGTTCCAGTTGCATTAGCGGAAGAATGGGACAATTTTAAACCATACCTTCAAAATAACGTCTTTATTAAGTATCAAGAGATTAATTCTGAAACTGGAAAACTGACACGTCAGACGGTTATGGCAAAAGTTGATTTTGATGAGACTTTTTTCACAAAAAGGGAACTGCGTTTAATGACTGAAATTGCTGACAGATATCACGCTCATTATGCAAGCGATATGATCGAGGTTACCCATGCTGAAAATGGCGCATGGGAAAAAATTTGGAATAACGGAAAAGGTTATAATCAACGCATTGATTACCGGTTGGTTGTAGAAAATACCGAGGAAGAACAATATGTTATGACGGCCGCCAAAGAATATACCGCACTTTTAGAACAAGTTGGGTCAAAATAATGCCTGAAGCTGGAGAGATTTACTACCATCCGGGTTACATATTCCCGGATGGAGAACAACGGGATAAATACGTGTTAATAATGGGCATAACAAGAAGCAAAGATTTCATATTAGCTCGGACAACGAGTCGAAAAAATCTTCGAGTCATCAATCCGAGATGTAGTCACGCTTTCCCATATCAATTTTATCCGGAGTCCAAACTTTAGTTTGGCCGTCAAAACCAAAGTTTTCCGTTAGCCAAAAGATTTATCGTCTAATAAATGGCTTTTGAATTGGGGGCCATTAACCACAAGGATTGTATATAAAAAAGGATTTTTTCGCTAATTGATTGAAAGGAAAGGATTCTACAATCCATTGTAGTTAGTGAAGTCGGCTAAGGTAATCTGCATGTACAAAAAAATAGCCTTTGAATTGGGGGCCATTAACCACAAGGATTGTATATAAAAAAGGATTTTTTCGCTAATTGATTGAAAGGAAAGGATTCTACAATCCATTGTAGTTAGTGAAGTCGGCTAAGGTAATCTGCATGTACAAAAAAATAGCCTTTGAATTGGGGGCCATTAACCACAAGGATTGTATATAAAAAAGGATTTTTTCGCTAATTGATTGAAAGGAAAGGATTCTACAATCCATTGTAGTTATTCAAGTCGGCTAAGCTAATCTGCATGTACAAAAAATAGCCTTTGAATTGGGGGCCATTAACCACAAGGATTGTATATAAAAAAGGATTTTTTCGCTAATTGATTGAAAGGAAAGGATTCTACAATCCATTGCAGTTAGTGAAGCCGGCTAAGCTAATCTGCATGTACAAAAAAATAGCCTTTGAATTGGGGGCCATTAACCACAAGGATTGTATATAAAAAAGGATTTTTTCGCTAATTGATTGAAAGGAAAGGATTCTACAATCCATTGCAGTTAGTGAAGCCGGCTAAGCTAATCTGCATGTACAAAAAAATAGCCTTTGAATTGGGGGCCATTAACAAAATCAATGCTTTCCATTTCAAAACCTGGCCCACAAGTACAACGGATTGACGAAATAACGGATTTTTAAAGTTTAATATTTGAGTTTTTTATCTGCTATAGATTTTCAGATAATTATTTAGTCCCTTTAGGGGACTTTCGCTTTCAGACAATTGTTCAGGCTAAAGTTTCGCTCCGCGAAACTTTAGCCTGAAAGGCTAAAGTTTTTCGCGAAAAACTTTAGCTGTTGGCTGCCAAAGAAATTAATTTTCTGAAAATATATAGCCGGCTAATTCAATCCCTTATTTCATTTTCCGCCAAGAAAAAGTACGTTCCATATAAGATGCAATAACTGACTATTGGTATAACTTATGCCGCCGTGACAACCAATCCGTTTACTCCCCAAATCCGCTGTACTCGTCTATATATCTAGTTGGACAAGACTGGCACCACTTTGGATATTAGCCGCAAACAGGAGTCCAAACTTTAGTTTGGCCGTGAAAAGCCAAAGCTTTCCGTTAGCCAAAAGATTTATAAGCCGTTTTGGGAAAATAATAACTGATTGATTTATAAATGATGATAATAATTGGAACAGGATAAATATAATCTTTTTAAATCTTGCGGCTTTTTTTCCAAAACAGCCTCTTAAACTTAAAAAATCCGTTTATTCCAAAAATCCGTTATACTTTCAGTATATCCGCCCCTCAAGGGACAGCATCTGTCGCTGCTTGGGTAGATAGCCACATATCTATTACCACAATAACTTAACTTGATAGTTCTTAAACACACTATCAGCACTCACCAAATGGGCATTTTCAACCATAGCTTGAGCAATCAAAATCCGATCAAAAGGATCTTTGTGGTAAAAAGGTGGCTCTTCAAATCGTAAAGGAACATTAGACAATGCCAAAATATGCTTTACCTCAATGGGCAAAATTTGCAAATTATTTATTTGACATTCCTCTTCAAGACATGTTTCCAAAGACACGTTCAATTCAAGTTTGCCAAGCTGATGTTTGATTTGCATTTCCCATATACTGGCAATACTGATATAGAGACGGTTATTACTATCTTGACAAGCTTCGTGTGCCACTTTAGATAGTTTTTGTGGGTTGTACATTAACCATAAAAAAACATCTGTATCAAGCAGTAACATCATTTGTCTCTGCTACCCCCCAGCCAAAATTCATCCGGCAGCGGTGCATCAAAGTCATCGCTCATTTTTATTTTTCCTTTGTATCTACCAAAAGTACGAGTTTTTGCCAGAGGTTGTGTCGGCGCAACCAATTTTGCTAAAGGTGTATTGTCCCGAACAATGACAATTTCTTCCCCCGCTTTTAAGGGTGCCGCTAACGTGGCTAAATAGGTTTGTGCTTGGGTGAGGCTAATCGTTTTAGCATCCATGATTTTTTTCTCCGCTCGTATATTGTGATTAATTATAGCAAATATATGACAATGGGTAAAAACTTGGCCGTGAAAAGCCAAAGCTTTTCCTTAGCCAAAAGATTTATCGTATAATGAATATTTTTTGAATTGGGGGCCATTAACCACAAGGATTGTATATAAAAAAGGATTTTTTCGCTAATTGATTAAAAGTGTACTAATTAAGCCAATGCAATAACTACAAGGACTCTACAATCCATTGTAGTTATTCAAGCCGGCTAAGGTAATCTGCATGTACAAAAAATAGCCTTTGAATTGGGGGCCATTAACCACAAGGATTGTATATAAAAAAGGATTTTAAAAAAGGATTTTTTCGATAATTGATTGAAAGTGTACTAATTAAGCCAATGATTTACCAAAGAGTTGATGAGTCTGTGTGACTGAAGTGGTACTCGGTGGACTGAAATTTCGGCCGTCCAAAGCAGCAAGCGTTGGATTCCACATTATTTTTTGTGATTGCGTAAGGTTCTGTCGGTGGTTCCTAAAAATTCGGCGGCTTTTTTCCAACTCCCTTGTTGTTGATAAGCCTAATCTGCTAAACGTTTTCTAAAGCAATTCTCTCTCTCCTTATAAGTGCCTTGCCCAAATTCGTTGGTGGAAGAGTGACTGATTTCGAGTTTTTGCCATTCCGCCAAAGCGGCATCCAATGCCTTGTCTCCTTCTTTTATTTCCAGCCACCACGCCATCGTTAAAAATGCTAGGCGTTGCAAATCGCGCAAGTTGCCCGGCAACGGATGCTTTTGGAACAATTGCTTTAATGCTTTATTGTAAGGTGGCGAGACTGGCAGGGATTCATCAGTTCGTAATTCTTGCCAAACTTGTTGCCAATCCATTTCCAAATCTTCTCGGCAATCCCGTAATGGCGGAATTTCCACAATTAAATGGCTCAAGCGATCAAACAAATCAGCATCCAGTTTTTCACGCAATTCGTCTAAGGAACGATTGGAAGCACAGACAACTTCAATATTCGTCTTTTGTTCTTTATCACTACCGACAGGATAATAACGATGTTTTCGATCCTGAAATACCCGCACCAGTTTACGTTGCAAAGGCTTAGGTAAATCTTGGACTTCATCCAAAAACAAAATACCACCATCGGCTTCTTTGAGCAAACCGTCTCTTTTTTGACTTGCCCCGGTAAATGCGCCTTTAATATGTCCAAATAACAGGCTGTCTGCTAAATCTGAATCCAAGGTACCACAGGGAACTGTGACTACATTTTTCCGTTGCTTTAAGCTTTTAACATGAGTTTCTACCAAGCGCGTTTTACCAATACCACGATCTCCAAGAATAAGTAGGGGCGCACCTGACAAACGCGCATAGCGAGAGAGTTGTTGTAAAGCTTTTTGCCGTGCTGGAGCGCGTGATTCGGCATCATATTGGGCTAATTCGGGCTGCTTGCTCGCTTGAACACGAATTTCTGCCAAATAAGTATTAATTGTAAAATCCACCTGATCAATACGACTGGTTTCAGTTTCGTAATCATACTGCGATGACCATAAAATCGTATTGTTCGGAAACGCGCCGCTGGCATGTAATATCATCCAAACAGTGTGCATCGCCGGTGTGCCAGGAGAAATATTAATATGTAAAGGCTGGTAATTGGCAACTTTAGGCAATACCTTATCTCGTACCGCTTCATAGATTTCCAAATGTGCGGTGGGATCATCTATGGGCATAAGAAGCTTTTCAAATTCAATGCTCTTGGCAATTTTCGGCTTGTCCGAATCAATAATTTGTTCGTGTTTTGGCTGAATTAAATACAACACGCGCCGAATATGCACCTTATGATCCTGTGCCAAATGTCGCAAAGCATTTTCTAACACTATCTTCCCCGCACCGACAGCATGCCAAGCCAACAGCGTGGGTTGTTCTCGTTCTACCATTTTGGTTTGTTATGTCAATCCAGTTAAAATGCTTGCCAATCAGAAAACCGATGAACCGGGTTACAAAGTTGCTCTATAGCCGAACTATGAGAGCTTCCTACTAATACACCATGTACTCGCAATTTATCCTGTTCTTTGGCTTTATTAATCAGTTCAACAGTATTGGAAGGTACCGAAAATTCTCCATCGGTGACTATCATGATATCAGCGCGTTTCCATTCTTCCGTATCCCGTTTTGCCACCGCCTTTTCGAGAGGTGCTTGAATATCGGTGCCTCCATGAAAAGACTGAATCAGAAAGGCCATAAACTCGGTTAATCCTTGCTCGGTTAATTCTAATTGATGTTCTATAACTTGTTGAGGGCCACTAAACGCATACAGATAACAGGCGCGTTTTTCCTTATGGGCAACACGCATGGCTTCCAGCGTCAGTGCCTTAGCGACCATTTCTGGGGTACCGTGCATTGAACCTGAAGTATCCAGACAAACAATAATAGGGCCTCTTTCCAAACGTTCTTTTTGCCCCGGCTGTTGCTTGCTCTCTAAGATGTCCTTTTCAGTCAGTACATGTTCTGATAATACGCCTTCTACACGATAAGTCAGTAAAGCCTTTTCGGCACGGCGGGCATGCCACAACATTTTTAACTGCGGATGTCCCAAAAAAACTAATTCACTGGGCAGCATTCGGGAAATATCATCGGATCGGGTAATACCTCGCGTTTCCATCGGGGCTAAGGGACTCTGAATGTCCTTTATTTCCTCAAATAGGCGTTTCACCGGTTCAAACAGTTGTTCCATCACATGCCTGGCCTCTTCCTCAGTCGAAATCTGCATTTTCCCAAGCGTGCGTATCAATTCTTTTAGCTGAGGAATCTGTTCAAGCAATTTGCGTAACCGAACCATTTCTAACCAGCCTTGGCTCGCTAACAGTCCTTGGGATAAGTCCCAGCCTCGCCCCAGTAAACCAGCTAATTCATCGAACACTTCGGCCAGCTCATGCCATACCCGCGCTCTTTCTTGCCAGTCTTGTAGAAATTGTTCAGTTGTCAGATCAGCAGCATTTTCTCCTGCAAGGCGCAACGCTTCTTTGTGAAGTTGTTCAAGTGTTTCAGCATCTAAAACAATGGGACTACTGATTGGTGTATCGGACTCTTGTTCGTTTAGCGGATTATCATCTGATAATGCTTTGATTTCCTTAAAGTCTTTGACAAATTTTTGTTTGCTTTTGCGGGCTGATTGTTTTCGTAAGTTATTTTGTCGAATTTGTTCTCTTTTGCGCTGCATTTCTAGTTGCTTTAACGCTTCAAAATGTTTGTTAAACTGTTCACCTTGTATTTTTTCAAATTCGCTAACCGCCTCACAAACATCTAGCAACAAGTGATCGGTTAACTCCACTTCTTGCTGACAGAAACGCGCAATATCCAATTGGCCCAAAACACTCAGTATTTTGCCAAGGGCTGGTTGATTGGGCCAGTCTATCGACTTGTCATTGGGCAAATGACCCTCAAGCAGTGCTTTTCGCCATGTCACGATGCCTTGCACACGTTGCGGCAACTGGCCCTGTGTATGTGTCACCACTACCGGATAAAGCGATTCTGGTAGTTCATCAAGAAACAGGTAGTTTCTTTCCAGTGAATGAGCCTCAAAAATAGTGTTCATACTTTCTCTACTGGCAAAGTCAATGCCATTAAGTTAAAATAATATATTAATAACTGACTTATTTTATTAATTAAAGGGCAACCATAAAGGATTAAAGGGCAACCATAAAGGATTAAAGGGCAACCATAAAGGATTAAAGGGCAACCATAAAGGATTAAAGGGCAACCATAAAGGATTGCCCCTACATTACACGACGGTTTGTAGGGGCAATCCCTTGTGGTTGCCCGACACGATATGGCATTGATCCGTTGTACGGGCATAGCAGTACTCAAGACGACCCATTTACCAAACAATAGATTCCCAATCACCCCTTTGTAACAAGTAGTACAACGGATAGACGAAATAAACGGATAAAAAACCTCTTTGGTTCCGTCAATTAGGAATGACATACCCCGAAAAAAAATCCGTTTATTTCGCGTATCCGTTGTACGGGCATAGCGGTACTCAAGATGACCCTTTTTTTGGGAATGCGCCCGTTTCGGGAATAATGAACGACTTCCCGAAACAGGTAATTATCCAGAAAGAAAAAATCATCTTTCTATGGCAAACTATAATTTACCAAACAATAGATTCCCAATCACCCTTTTGTAACGCATCGAAAGAACGGTTAGCCGCTTGCTCTATTTTCCAGCGTTTTTGATTCGGTATTTCGATAGAGTTGTTGGAATTAGCGGGATCAATCAAACGGAGTTGATTACTGATGCTGCTCTTGATATAAACTAAAACCTTTTCCATACACTGTCCCAAATTGGTGGTATTCTGGTTTTTCAAAGCACGGACTACCGTCTGCTCCATGGCAAATGTTTGCCAGTCTAATGACTGTCTCAGTTTCCACAGTTTCATCAACTTAATAACGTCTCTAACTTCATGGACATTATCAATGTGCATTTTCAGACTGGTTCGTCTAGGGCTGTCGCGGGGAATATCGTAGATATTCGCATAGTAGAACTCGTCATCCTGTGCCTTGCCGGTTACAACGTCAACATGGAAATCCTTATTTGGAAAAGGATTGTTGGGAGGTTGCAAGGTTAATGCTACCCGACGGGGAGTCATTTTGTAACCTGCACTCTCCAAAGACTCATATACAGAACTGTACATGTCTTTGAGCGATCTGCTATCGGTGCGCGGAAAGTAGATAACCAGATCGAGATCAAAAGCTTCTCTAATCATGGTTTTTTTACCGTAAGAACCACCATTATAAAAGCGGGGATTGTATTGATTGATCGGTTCCAAATCGCTTCGTATTTGATGACGAAGACTTTTTAAGCGATCTAAATTCCAGTCCTTCATCCTTTGTTTTTCTAACACACTGACTAAATAAGGATGTGGTGTCATGGTTAATCTCCAATTGGGTTGTTGGTTGTGGTTAAAAAATGCTCAATCCCTTCCAGCATCAGTCTCACTTGTTCATGATCATATTCGTTAAATTTCCCATGAGCGGCTGAATTTCCAACTTTAATCCAAGCTTGAATTTGGCTCCATTGAGGTTCGCCATACTGCCCTTCATCTTTGAGGCAGTAGTTGAGTTTGGCGGCTGATTTCCGCCACCCAGGTTTCTGAGAATCAGATAAATCTATACCGGCTTGTTTTGCCATTCCCTTCAGCCTTTCTTCGACAACAATTCGTGCATAAATAGCAGCAGCATCTTTGTGTCCCTTGTCAAAGAAGTATTTGCCCTGTTCTAAAACAGATTTAAAAATCTCGCCCGCAATCAAGAATTCTTGACGAACAAGAAAACCATTCTTGAGATCGTCTAAGGCACCGGTTAATAAACCCACTATGAAGCGAACTTGAGAGGCATAATAAGTCTTGCCTTTGAACAGCTCCTCCTTGCGCTTGAAATGGGGACTATTTTGACCAAAAGTGGTCTCAATAATGTTTTCTACTTTAATCAACCAAGCGTGAAGCTTGGTATGATCCTGAATCGTTTTGATACCGGGTTTTTTGCTCGGCTGCTCAGATTGGGCGAGTGCCTCGCCTTCTGCTATGAGCTGTTCGAGCCGTTCCACATAGCGTTGATGCTTCGTTTCCATAATGATACTCCTTTGTATGTCATGTTGATAACCGGATTATAGGCTAATAGTTAGTCTGATAGTACAACGGATACACGAAATAAACGGATTTTTTATCGGCTTTTCTATAGTATTCCAGATAAATAGATTGCCCGGCGTTCAAACTTTGGCTTGCCAAGATAAATCTTGGACTCCGAGCCAAAACATTTTTCTGGAAAGCTATAATTTTAACTCTTTTCAAGTAGATTCCGTATAATATGCATCAAAAACAGTGTTCATACTTTCTCTGCCGGCAATTGACTAAATCCATCGCGGACGGTTGTCATTCTCACTCTCAAAGCCGCCACCGTTTGTCGTGTTTGTTCAAGCGTGCTTTTGGCGGGTTCAGAAAAGCCGGGTGTGATCCAAAGATGATCATTAATCGTTTGTGTCAATGAACTGATTTGTGCATCTATTTGAGCCAGATACTCAGTCATGTCCTTTACGAACTTGTCGGTTTCTTCAACGCGCCCTTTGATGTGATATTTAGAATAGCAAGTGGGTTCCATTTTTGGTGGAATTTTTTTTGAAACCATTAAACGGTTTGCATTGTCTACAAAGTAATCTTCAACCTCTACCCATTGTTGATCATCATGAAATCTGTCATAGTAATCGCGACAAAAGTTCTGTTTGAACTCTTCAACTGTATAGCCTTTGCCTTGACTAGTACGATCTTGAATGCGAGTTTGTGTGTGTGGAGGGGCAAGATAAAGTGGTTCGCCATTCCTGTCCTCAGGTACTTCTCTCTCACTTTGATTAGTCAATTCGCCTTTCCAATCAATATAAAGCAGATGACCTTCTTCATCCTGAGCTTGAGTCTGGTTGTTTTTCGCCCCTTCCAGATTCTTTTCCCAAGCAGCAATCAGCTTGCTAAACTTCTCCGGATTAAACGCAGCTTTTGTACCCACCCGCGATTGATACCAATCAAAGATAACTTGTCTTTGTTCAGGTGTCGCCCAAAGACAATGTTGTAACAACCAGCAATCCCAAATCGAAACTTCATTGTTGCCATTAGTATAAGCAGCAACTTGTAGCAATTTAACGACTTTTCGCCAACGGCGATCAGACACATAAATTTGTTGTTCACTCAAAAAGTGTCGCAGTTCCTGCAACAACACCATAACATCATCAGGAAGCTTCACCAATTCGGCCGATTCCTGAATTTCCTGCAATTCCTCCACAGTTAAACGCAATTCCAAATCCGGTTTAGGCTTAGGATTGCCTTTTAAACCTAACAGTTGAGCAAAGCTTTCTGGCGACACCGGCATCACTTGATAGCGCAATAAAAAGCGATCATACAGCGCGTCTAATTCTTCGCCTTCCGGTAATTCATTACTGGCACCCACGACACAACTTAAGGGTGTTTTATCTCTCTTAACACCATTATCAAACTCACGCTCATTCAACAGAGTCAGTAGCGAATTTAAAATAGCACTGTTCGCCTTAAAGACTTCATCAATAAAGGCAACCGTGGCCGTTGGTAAATAACGACTCGTCAACCTTTCATAACGATCCTCCTCCAAAGCTTTAATGGACAACGGGCCAAATAATTCCTCTGGCACCGAAAAGCGCGTCAACAGGCGTTCAAAATAATTGCCACCATTGAAGGCCTGTTTTATCCGACGCGCTAATTCACTTTTAGCAGTGCCCGGTGGGCCGAGCAATAACAAGTGTTCACCTGACAACGCCGCTAACAACGTCAAGCGTATTGGCGTATCCCGTTCAATCAAGCCTTGTGACAAGACATCCCGTAAATCCTTCAATTTCGTTTTTAACTTCATTTAAAAAAAAAAGCCTCCCTATAAAAACTTTTTTAAGTTGACCAAATTATCAATCAAAATGTTTATGGTATTTAGAGCCTCAATGCCATTAAGTTAAGGAAAATGTGTTATAGTTATTGCCTTTCAAACAGTAGGTAAAATCAATTTATGGAAAAACACACACTGGATGACGAAAATGATAAAGCCACCCGATCAATTTCGATT
>Ga0190343_1000016_pt1 | contig 99207 bp, 74 predicted proteins | sample 48721312_MG_FD_161664 | JGI IMG/M metagenome (GOLD analysis project Ga0190343, IMG submission 161664) | Hydrothermal vent microbial mat bacterial communities from Southern Trench, Guaymas Basin, Mexico - 4872-13-1-2_MG | ecosystem: Environmental > Aquatic > Marine > Hydrothermal vents >... | reverse complement strand
GTATCCGTTGTACTAGATAGTGTTGTACTAGACAGCCACCGTCCGTTGTTTTAGTTTAAACTTGAAAGTGAATTATCCCATCATCAATCCGTGTGAGTTATCCGTTTCGGAACGAGTATCCGTTGTACTAGATAGTGTTGTACTAGACAGCCACCGTCCGTTGTTTTAGTTTAAACTTGAAAGTGAATTATCCCATCATCAATCCGTGTGAGTTATCCGTTTCGGAACGAGTATCCGTTGTACTATGTGTAGTTTATGTTGATTGATGGATTAACAAATTGTTGTCGGGTATCGTAAGCGGGTTGGCGGGAGTCAACGGATTAGCTGTTATTAGTATGCACGGATATGCACGGATATGCTTAGTACAACGGATACGCGTTCCGAAACGGATGATAAGTTAAAAGGTAATAATAACCCATTGAAAAGCGGTATTAATAGCCGTTGAGACTTGAAAGTGAATTATCCCGTCATCAATCCGTGTGAGTTATCCGTTGAGTTATCCGTTTCGGAACGAGTATCCTAAGTACTAGATAATGTTGTACTAGACAGCCACCGTCCGTTGTTTTAGACTTGAAAGTGAATTATCCCATCATCAATCCGTGTGAATTTCGAGTATCCGTTGTACTATGTGTAGTTTATGTTGATTGATGGATTAATAGATTGTTGTCGGGTATCGTACAGCGGCAACAGATTAGCTGTTATTAGTACTTAGGATATGCTTAGTACAACGGATACGCGCGCCGAAACGGAAGACATCCAAAGCATTTTATGGCCCTCAAACTCGAAAAATCCAAATAACCCTAAAAAAATAAAATAACCCTAAAAAAATAGGTTAATAACAGGGGCCCGCGTATCACTACTCTGCCAAACCAAACTCCCGCGGCGGCTGCACCAAACTAAAGTTTGGACGACTGCGCGTGAGGCGATTACAAGCCTACTACAAACGGGCCTTTTCCGTACGGTATGGCATTGACGATCTGGCTCCCTATCTCAACTTTTTAGGTTCAACTATGTTCAAACCTTTCAAAATTATCATTGAAAAACATTCGGATGGTTATGTCGCCTACCCAATTGGATTAAAAGGTGTTGTTGTGGCTGAAGGCGATACCTATGAAGAAGCGCTGACAGAGATAGGTTCTGCTATTCAATTTCACATTAAGACTTTTGGTAAAGAGGCATTTGAACAACATGAAGAAACATTAGAGGCCTTTATTGCCGAAGCGAGGGTTGCCATCTGATGTCCAAATTTCCGAGTGAGGCACCCAAAGCAAGAGTCATTAAAGCATTTGAATCAAAGAGCCAAGAAATCCGATTTTTAAAAAAATCGGATTTCTCAATTATTAAGAACAACGGGTTGGCAAAAGTCAACGGATTAGCTGTTAGTACTTAGGATATGCACGGATATGCTTAGTACAACGGATACGCGCGAAAAACGGATGAGAAGTTAAAAGGTAATAACCCATTTTTAGTTGTATTAATAGCCGTTGAGACTTGAAAGTGAATTATCCCGTCATCAATCCGTATGAGTTATCCGTTTATTTCGAGTATCCGTTGTACTAGATAGCCGGGTAGGATGCCAAGATTTTTTTTGAAAAATCGGATTTATCAAAGAGCCAAGAAATCCGATTTTTGGGAACGGATTTATCAAAGAGCAACAAATCCGATTTTTTGGAAAAATCGGATTTCTCAATTATTAGTACTAGATAGTGTTGTACTAGACAATGCTGTACTAGACAATGTTGCACTAGACAATACCATTTTCAATTTTCATTATTAATTCGCATTATTAACTTAATGGCAGCGAAAATGAATCTATTTTGCTGATGAATGTAGCTGCCGGTATTAAATATTTTGGTTTGTTGCAAAGATTAGCTGAAAATAACCAATTGAAATCTGATCATTTACTGATAATTGATGAACCAGAAAATCATCTTCATCCTGAATGGCAACTGTTGCTGGCGGAATTGATTGTTAATTTAGTTAATCAGCATAAGGTTTATGTACTTATCAATTCGCATAGCCCCTATCTGATTGAAGCTTTAAAAGTTTATAGTGATATAAGTATAAAGGAGAAAACCCATTTTTATTTCAATGAGTTAACGGATGAAGGTATTGAAGTCAAAAAAGTCACTGATGATTTAAGTTCTCTATTTGAAGCACTTTCTTTGCCCTTTCATAAATTGGAACAAACCGTGTTGGGAATTAGTTAATGCAACATTTACAAGCGGCATTTGAACAATGGTATGGGGATTGTCAACGAACCTTGACGGAAATTAGTTAGAGTCTATAAAAATATAAATATTTGATAACAATATAGAAGAATATCTATATTAGACTTGTCCGTAAATAAATAAGAAAGCCAGGGGCGTTGCCCCTGGCTTTAATAACACATACCGAAGGGGCTAATAGAAAAGCCCCAACGGGGCGACATTAATAAAGCCTGTGTATCTACCAGGCAAGCCCCAACGGGGCGACATTAATAAAGCCTAGGGCATCGCCCCAGGCAAGCCCCAACGGGGCGACATTAATAAAGCCTGGGGCATCGCCCCTGGAAGGTGGCGGGAAGAGAATGGCGAGAAGCCGTTAAATTAAGAAAACCCTTATTTTCGGACAACTCTATTAATAAGCAGATTTATGAAGAAAGCTTTCTATATATTTCTATATTTAACAACAAAATTTTGATCTGATAATGCCAATGAGCGTACACTTTGTGTCAGTGAGGAAAAATATCTTGATTTTGATCAGATCGCTCAAAAATATTTTAGAGGAAAAAACCAACCATCCACTGTGGATATGTTAGCTTTTGGTAGTGAGCCTGTTTTATTGGTTGAATTCAAAGCCGGTAAAAATGTTAAAGTGGAAAAACAAAAGCTTCAGTTTAAACTATTGGCAAGTATTCTTCTATATGAACGAGTAGCTGCCACTATTGTGAATCTTGATGCGAAGAAACTGGTTAATACAAAATTCGTCTATTTGGTGGTTTTTGATCCCAAAAATTGTCCCTCCTCGTCGGCTCGTACCGCCAATATTCAGAACCATATGGATAAAGTCAAAGTTCGTTTTGGTATTGATAAATACAAAGGCCGTTTTTTGTTCGAGCCTTTACACATGAATGTGGAGATGAATTTAAAAAACTTTTACAACGGTTTGGAGTAAAACATTTTTTGACTTAAATTTTTATAATCTAATGAATTCATTAAAAATATTAATAGTCACCGGCATATTCCCACCGGATCACTGATGCCCAGCCAGCTATGTGCCAGCCATTGCCACTGCCCTATCACAAAGACATACGATTATTGCTGTTATAACCCTGACAGAAGATCAAACTTATGATGACGCTGTTTATCCGTTTCTGGTAAAACGCATTCGTCGTCAGCAAAATCGTCTGATAAGACGTATTCAAACGATTACCACGATTTACCAATTAGCAAAAACAGCGGATGTTGTCTATCTCAACGGCTTAGTTTTAGAAGGCGTAATAGCCAGCAAAATATTGAGGCGTAAACCCACCGTCATTAAAATCGTTGGATATCTGATTTGGGAAAGAGCGCGTGTTAACGGCATGACACAAGACACGATTGACGATTTTCAACACAAATCATACAACCTCAAATGGAATATCCTAAAAAAAATACAAGGATGGTACACAAACCTTGCCGATAAAATAATTACACCCAGCCAATATTTAGCAGAGATCGTGGCACAATGGGGTATAAATAAAAGCCAAATTAAGATCATTTATAATAGCGTCCACACATTACCTAGTGATAATAAAATCAATCAAGATAAACAAGTTGATTGTGTAACAGTAGCACGTCTGGTACCTTGGAAAGGGATTTCAGAATTGATTAATGTCGTGATACCCAATAATTGGAGTCTCAATATTATTGGAGACGGTATCTTAAAAACCACACTAGAAAAACAAGTCAAACCAAGTCAAACGCATTTAGTCAAATTCCTTGGCTATATTCCTAAAGAACAAGTCATTGAAGAAATAGCCAAAGCTAAAGTATTTATTCTTAACTCCACTTATGAAGGACTCCCCCATATTGTCCTTGAAGCCAAAGCAGCCGGTGTGCCAGTCATTGCCACAGCGGTTGGGGGAACACCAGAAACCATTACTGATGGCGTGAACGGTTATCTTATTCAGGCAGGTGATAACCCAGCACTGACAGAAAAAAATCCGCTACTTACTGGATAACCCTAGAGAACTGCAACGTATTGGGCAAGCAGGGCAAAAACAAGTCAAAGAATTTTTTTCATTTGAAACTATGGTATTACAAACAGAGCAAGTGTTGATATGCAATTAATCATTAACAATTTTGGCCCAATTAAAACAGGTGAAATTTATCCGTTCATTTCGCGTATCCGTTGTACTAGAAATTCGCATTATTTGTGGGCCATAAAACCATTTGAAAACTTTCAAACTAAAAACGGGCCTAAAAAAACGACAAAGACTAGGAAATCCCAAAGACAAAACCCTTCTTACATTCAATACTTATAGTTTTTATAGGATTATTAGCACCCATTTGTGGGCCATAAAACCATTTGAAAACTTTCAAATCAAAACATGGCCCACAAAATTATCCGTTTATTTCGCGTATCCGTTGTACTAAACAATGTTGTACTAGACAAAGCTGTACTAGACAATACTGTACTAGAAATTAGCGATAGTCAACGAATTAGCGATTATTAATATCGCATTATTTGTGGGCCATAAAACCATTTAAAAACTTTCAAATAAAATCATGGCCCACAAATAAACGCACGCCAAAGACACAAGAGACAACCAAATAAACTTGCGCCTTTGGCGTTAAAAACTCTCTGTGGGCCATAAAACCATTTAAAAACTTTCAAACTTTTTAGATTCTAAATTCGAGTAATCATAATGGATAACGAAGATAACAACGAAAAAACTTATTGGCATCAGATTCTGGGCAGAATACTTGAATTTTTACTAACACCCGTCGGGATAATCGTCTTAACCGATGTTAAGGTGGTTAATAAACTACCCGAGGCATATGTCTTATTATTAAAAACAAAATCGAAAAAATGGACTCAAAAACAACTGGAGCGATTACCCGATGGGATTAGAGACAGCACAACAAATGACGTTTTGCTAGAATTCAAAGCAACTGAATCCATTAACAAAAACACCTTTATCCAAACAGCGTGGTACGAATATTCCTATAAACGCTCACAAGAAATAGCCGATGACGAAATCCAAACGTTTTTGATATGTGCGAAACAACCCCAAAAGGATAATAGGGAGCAATACGGTTATACAATCCAAGTACAAGCCGGTGTTTATAAAAGTACACATATTGCGTATAATCACATCACATTGATATCCCTTAATGAGCTACCTAATAAACTTCACAATGCTTGGATAACTTGCTTAGCCAGTAAAAAACTCAAAAGACTTAAATCGTTTCAGCTTTTGAAAGAACAAGGATTCAAACAGATCAAAAAAGCATTTAAAGGTTTTTTACTCGAATTATGGCAACATATCTCAATAAAAGGAGATGATGACATGACACTTGAATTGAGTCCGACAGAAATCAAAGCGATTGGTGACATGTGGGGGGTTCAATATTATTCTCAAGAAGAACTTGATAAATTATTGAACGAACGGTTGAGAGGCATGAGACCAAAAGATGTGGTGAATTACTTTAAGTCAGAACAACTCGAAGAAATTGAAGCCATTCTTAAACAACGAAAACAACAGCGTTAACCATTTTAGAAATCCGATTTTTCAAAAAAATCGGATTTCTGGAAAAAAAGAATTCTCCTATGGGGGCCATAAAACGAGTTGAAAACTTTAAAATCAAAACCTGGCCCACAAAATTATCCGTTCCGGAACGCGTATCCGTTGTACTAGACAAAGCTATACTAGACAATACTGTACTAGAAATTAGCGAGAGTCAACGAATTAGCTATTATTAATATCGCATTATTTGGGGGCCATAAAACGATTTGAAAACTTAGTTATAGTGGAATTAACGGTTTTCTTGTGCCGGTGCAAAATAGTCAAGCTTTAGCGGCAACGATGGAAAAATTTATTAATGATGTTGAATTATGTCAACGTATGGGTTTGGCGGGCCGGAAAAAAATTTGTGCAGAATTCGATGAACGAATAGTGATACAAAAAACATTTGATGCTTACGGCATTTAATAGACATTAGCCTGATCGCAATTCTGTGATAATTCTAACATCTATTAACAAATGTTAATAAATCCGAACACGGGAACGATCAACCCATTATCCCCCGGCTTCCGCTTAGGGTAACATTGCTTGAACCCATTTTTTTTACAAAGAAGGCTAACCACTATCAATTCTTATTAAATATTGCTCCTAAACGAATTAGGTTAAACTTGGCAGCCGTGCCGCGAAGCCAAACGTTAGTTTGGACGACTTTCTGACGTATTTGAACCGTCAAAACAATGTTGACAGACTACTAGTGCCCTTTAGGGTACTTAAGCTTTCAGCCTTCCGATTTATCGGAAGGCGGGGGCCGGTTATTTTTAGAAAAGTCCCCAAAGCTAAAGCTTTGGACATAATTTTGGGGTTTATCTATGAACTTAGTTATTCTCAGCCTATTTGTATTTGTTGCTTCTGTGTTTGGAGTGTGGGTTGTACGCCAGCTTGCCATGAAATATGGCTGGGTTGTGCAACCTCGATCTGACAGATGGCATACGAAGGCAACAGCGTTATATGGCGGGGTAGGTTTCTATCCCGCCTTTTTATTGGGTGTCCTTGTCGCGTTTGTCATGTATTTTCCTAATAACCTAGCAGCAAGTTTGATTGCTGAAAATGTGTGGGTAAAAGAAGGAATAGCAGTCCTTGCGGGTTCTTTGGTGATGTTTATTTTGGGGGGGCTTGATGATTTAAAACAATTCAGTCCGGTCACCAAATTGTTAGTACAGTTAATTGCGACCAGTTTTGCAGTTGCCGCTGGAATAGTTATTCCACTGACTGATGTCCAAATATTTAATATTTTGATGACTTATTTTTGGTTCGTTGGAATTATCAATGCGGTTAATATGTTGGACAATATGGATGGCTTGTCATCGGGTATTGTCTTTATTGCAGCGGGAACAATAGCCATACTTTCAGGTATGGTGCCCCATTCCAACTTGTTGGGCATTCCTATTGCGTTGTCACTGATGGCCGCTTTATTGGGTTTTTGGTTTTACAACCGCCCACCGGCAAGCATTTTTATGGGCGATTCAGGTAGCTTATTTATCGGATATGTATTAGCATCGCTTGCCATTCCAAATGAACTCAATGGATATTTCGGTATTGTGAATCCTAAACCGACAGAGTTATCTCTTTTAGCGTTACTTATACCAGCAACCATTGTCGCAATGCCCATTTTTGATACAACCCTGGTGACAATCACCCGGAAATGGCGGGCGCAGAAGGCCTCTCAGGGTGGGCGGGATCATTCATCACATCGCTTATTGTTGCTAGGATTCAAAGAAAAACAAGTTCTCTTGGTATTTTACACGATGGCACTTTTGGGTGGATTGGTAGCGGTGGGAATGCAACACTATACAGATTACTCGTTGCTTTTGTTTAGCGCCTTTGTGGTTCTTATGCTTCTAATTGGTATTTACCTCACTCGCACGACGGCACAGAAGATAATCAAAAGCGATATGACTCCGCCCACTTGGACACCGTTTGTCAACTTGTTACTGCATAACTGGTATTTTGGTATGATCATGCTGGATATGATATTTATTATAGCATGTTATTACGGTGCTTATCTGTTGAGATTTTACGGTGTTCTGTCGGTGCAAATTTTTGAGTCAGTAGCTAAAACCATACCTATTGTCGTTGTTGCGTGTCTGGTTGCTTTTTTTATAGCTGGAATCTATCGCGTACAATGGTATTTTATTTCCGTTCCAGATATTTCTCGTTACATACTCGGTGTGACAGGCGGGGTAATATTGAGTTTGGCAATCGTGGTAATAGTCACCCGTTTTGAAGCGGGACAATCACGGGGAGCTTACCTGATTTTTGGTTTGCTTCTTTTTATAGTAGTTGTGGCATCACGATTAAGTTTTCGTTTTTTTGATCATATGTTGAATACCCAATTGAAGAAGAGTCAAAGTGGAATAGACACACCCGTTTTGATTTATGGGGCTGGCAAAGGAGGGAAAATTCTTTTAGAATAAATTATTTATAACCCAGAATTCAAAGAGTTTTGTGTCACAGGGTTTATTGATGATGACTTGAGAAAAAGAGGGAGTCGAGCGTACGGGCTACCGATTAAAAGTCTTACCGACTGGGCCGATTATGTAAAGGAAATAACACCTGAAATATGGATATCGTCTAAATCTATCTCTATAGATAAAATACGATATTTTTAAAATAAATTAAAAACAAGCCTTTCTATTCGTTGCTTGAGATTGAAGGTCGATAATCTATAGTTTGTAGTAGGCGATTTATCGCCTTCCTTTAGTGGCTTTTGCAACTACTACAAACATTTAGTTGGCTTTTGCAACTACTACAAACTTAAGTTGGCTTTTGCAACTACTACAAACTTAAGTTGGCTTTTGCAACTACTACAAACGGGAAGTAGTGATACGCGGGTACCTATTATTTAGCTATATTTTTAGGGTTATTTGGACTTTTCTATTTTTCAGGCCATAAAATACCACAGCAAAATGTTCTATGCCAACTCGAAACGAATTAAAAGAACTTGCTAGGCTTCGACTTGAAGAAGCAGAAACCCTTTTTAAGCTGTACGTGAGAAGCCTAATGGGGTATTAAGATGGATCATGAAATATTGGTAAAAGAGTTCCGTCATACGATAAGAGCGCTTAAGCAAGAAAAGGGTGCTATCTCATTGTTTATGCTCAAGGCTTTTGAGTATGATATAACTGATTGGAATCTGATTGTCAGCGCGCCGGCGTATGACAATTTAACGTTGAAAACGGCGTTAATACATTTAGTCACGGTACTTAATAACCATCTCAGTCAAGCCATCCGGAGAAAAATTATACGGTCAACCATTTTAAAAACCACCGATCCTTTTGTAAAAGAAATCAATCAAGTCTTCAAGGTGACAAATACCGTCAAATATATACACTCAGCTGTCATCTCTGGTATTTATCTTGAAAAAGCGATCATTTTTGAGTCTCATCCGGTCTCGGTAAAATACCAAAAAGGCGCTTAATGCTTTGAAAATGGGTATATCAACCGGATAAGGTGGCAACGTGTTGCCCACCCTCACAACTTCTGACAGAAAAGCCCCAAAGCACAAGGGCTTTTTCACATTATCAACATGGGCATAATTTGCACTTTTGTCATTCAGAGTCTCGTCGGGATGAGACATGACAGAAAAGCGACCTTGTTCAGTATATAACGCAACAACTCTATTCTTCCCGTTTGTAGTAGGCGATTTATCGCCTTCCTTTAGTTGCTAAAGCAACTACAAACTTAAGTTGCTAAAGCAACTACAAACATTTAGTCGCTAAAGCGACTACTACAAACGATAGGTTGCTAAAGCAACTACTACAAACATTTAGTCGCTAAAGCGACTACTACAAACATTAAGTTGCTAAAGCAACTACTACAAACTTAAGTTGGCTTTTGCAACGACTACAAACGTTTGTCGTCATTTTCGTCTTCGTAGAGTGAAATGACATCACCGTCATCGTCAATTTCAAAGTCCCAGTGGCAGTTTGGGCATTTGGTACCGCCATCTTGTGTGACTGCGAATACCGTGTCGCAGTATGGACAGGCAACTGGAATGTTGTCTTTAGAGGTTTCGTCGTCAGAGTGATGAAGGTAAGATAAATAGGATAACGGGTTTTGTTCGTATTTCTTTCGGGCTATTTCAAGTAGCTTTTCTAGTTCTTCATCCGGTTGTTCTTTCTCTCGTTGAGATGGCTTAATCTGTTTTTGTAAGGCTTGGAGTTTGTTGATTATTTCTGCTATCGAGGGCCGGTGCGCTGGTGCTTCTTCAACGCAGTCACAGAGTAACTCAAATAATTCTGGCGCATTCGCTAATCGTTTTGGGTTGAGTTTGCGCGGACTTTCATTGGTGAGCAGGCGATACAGCGTGGCTCCAAATGCAAAAACATCGCTTTTGGCACTGGGTTCACCATATTGTTTAAAGCCTTGTTGTTCTGGGGCGGCATAATCGAGTGTTCCAAATACAGCTTGTCCAAGTAGGCTGAGTTGAGTTTTGTGTGTCTGTTGGCTAACAAGTTGTTGTTGCAACGGGGAGGCGACTTGCGAGAGGCCAAAGTCGATAATTTTCACCGAGATATCCGAGAGGTTGGAAACCTCGGAGGTTTTTTTCAACAAAATATTAGCGGGTTTTAAGTCTAAATGTAGAATGCCAGCGGCATGAGCAGCTTGTAGGCCTTTGGCGATTTGTAGGCCGACTTGTAGGCCTTCTTCTAAATCCAATTTGCCATGTTGTTTTAACCAAGTTTCGCCGTCTATTGCGCCGTCAATATATTGGGTGACAAAAAAGGCGCGTTCTTGTTTGGCAGCATCGACGTAGCCATAATCTAACGGTGCCGGAACATATTCACTGGCGATGTCACTCATGGCAAAGGCTTCTTTAAAGACTTGTTCAGCCGTTCCTTTGCTATGTTCCCAAAAGCATTTGACGACGACTCGTTGTTTTCGCAATTTGTGTTGACACAGAAAGACGCAGCCCATGCCACCTGCACCTAAAATCCGTTCAATGGGATATTTATCTATATCATGTAACGCGTATCGGTGTGGATTGATTTTAATCGCTTCTTGCAAGGCGGTTAAGGCTGGTTCAAAGTCTCGGCTTCGTACTCGGAGTTGAAACAGATTAAAAGCGGCTAATCCTCTGTCATTGTCGGTTCGGGCAATGTATTGCGCTTGGGTAAAGAAATTTTCGGCCTCTGGTAATGCGCCGGTTGAAGACAGGGCACTGCCGCCCATGATAACTAATTGGCTATATTGAGGATTATTGGTGGGCAATTGTTTTAATTTGAGGGCCGTTTCCGTAATCGCTTTGAGGCTGTCGCGGTTGTGGTGAGTCAATTCGTCACTGGGCTTGATTTGCTCCGATAAGTCAAGGCGTGTCATCAGTTGCTTGAGGGAATCTTTGATGTCACGGACATCTTGCCATAAGCCTTGTCTTTGTAGGGCCGCTAGCGTGGTTTCTACTCGTGGTTCTTGGCGAAGTTGTTCATGTAGGAAAAACAGAATGGCGGTGCCTAGTAGATCATTATGGCGGAGAAAGGCAACAAATTGGTCATCTAATAAATAAGGGCGCGTGGGTTTTAGGCGACGCAATTGTTCTAACACGAGTTCTGTGATAGACAGAGAATCGGTGTCAGTAATGAGGGCCGCTAATTCGGTTTCGCTGAGTTGAGTTTGGTCGCCTTGAAACAGTAATGCTTTGTGCGGGATTAAGGCCTGACAGTTGGCAATTGTATCGGTGCAGAATTGTTGCAACGCGGAGCCTTGCAGTCCTTGTTGGGCGGCAAAGGGTTGCAGGTAGTTGGGGATAATTTGCTCGGCAAATTCTTTTATAACTTTGGCGTCGAAAACAGACGCTTGACTCAGGCCGACAACGAGGGCCTTGAGGGCCGATTCGTAGCTTTGTTGGTAGGCCTGAGCAATTTCGTCGGTGGTTAAGGTGAAATGCTGTTCAAGGGTGGTGACGGCTTGGCTGATAGTTGATGGATCGGTTAGTTTGACGACTTTGAGTAAGGCCGAGAGGCCTTTTTGCATGAAGGTGGGTAATGACATCTGTTTATGCTGTTCCTAAAAAGTTAGACAAAGTTGGACATTCTTTATGAAAAGAAATCCTATTTTTTTGAAAAATCGGATTTCTCAATGGTCTCCCCAAATCCGTTGTACTTTCAGTATGGCTTGACGACAACACGTCCTTGTATTTGTCCTTGCAAAATTTTGTCGATATAAGTAGTATTCAGCGTAGTTAAGTCACATTCAATCATCAATTGTTGCAAGGACTCTATTTTCCACTCATTGGCGATGAGTTGCCAGAGGCGTGAACGGCTTGTCATCGGATATTCGACGGAATCCACGCCTAACAGATTGATTCCGCGAAGAATAAACGGAAAGACGCTGGTGGAAAATTCGGCCGAAGCCACTAAGCCGCAGCAGGAAATATGTCCACCATACTGAGTCGATTTGAGGGCGGTGGCTAGGATATTTCCACCGACGGTATCCAAAACACCGGCCCAACGTCCCTTGAGCATCGGACGTTTGCTCTTATCTTGTAATGTGTCGCGTCCAATTACTTCTTTGGCACCTAATTGGCGTAGAAAATCATGGGACTGTGTTTTGCCCGTTGCCGCGATAACAGAAAAGCCTAATTTTGCCAACAGTGCCACCGCGATGCTGCCGACACCACCAGTCGCGCCTGTCACTAAAACTTCACCTTGCTCGGGTTTTAAGCCAGAATGTTGTAATTTAAAAATTGATAACGCGGCCGTAAAACCGGCCGTGCCGTAAATCATGCTTTCTTGTAAGCTAAGATTTTTGGGCAATTTCATCACCCAGGCTGCTGGCACACGGATATATTCGGCAAATCCACCGGCGGTATTCATGCCCAAATCATAACCGGTGACTAGCACTTTTTGGCCTTCTTTAAAATCGGTACAGTTACTTTGAGCGACTATACCAGCGGCATCAATGCCGGGTGTGTGAGGATATTGGCGCGTGACACCTTTATGGCCTTCCGCAGACAGGGCATCTTTATAATTGAGTGAAGAATAGATGACTTTAATCAGTAGATCGCCCGCCGGTAAGTCATTGATATTGCGTTCAATGACGGTACGTTGATAAATTCTATCGTGGACTGTTTTGGTTGGCGGAGAATTTTCGGCCGGGGTTTCTGTAACCCACAGGGCTTTGAATGTAGCGTTATTCATTTTGGGTGTCTCCCATTTATTCGACAGACTTTGAGTTAGGGCGCATTTCCATTTTCCGGGCACGAAAGCTAATAACGATGGCGATGATTATGCTTAAAATAAGGATTGATAAAAGTCAAATTTTATCTGTACTCAATTCGTTTAGTAGCAATATTGGCGGATCAAGACGAAGTTTCGTTGTACGGCCATTCGTTTATCCGCGTAATTCGTTGTACTAAATGCCATTGATTTTTTATGATTCAATTCAACCCTTAATTCGCATTACTTGTACTAAATTCGTTTAGTAGCAATCTTGGAGGATCAAGACGAAGTTTCGTGGTATTAAATTCGTTTATCCGCGTAATTCGTTGTACTGTCATTTTTTCAATCCTCTTAATTCTAAAAAAGTTCTAGAGTTTTTCAAAACAGCAAGCCAACATTGTCTAATAGCTAAAGTACCCTAAAGGGTACTATGGCTTAAAGGGTTAGTAGGCTTTAGCCTACTTTAGCTGTTAGCCTCAGAATTTATTCTGAGGTTTATTTTTTGAAAATAATTATCTGAAACTCTATATAAAATAATATGGCATTCTATCCCTCATAACCGGCACGGTAAAGTGGCATTATGCGGTTGTAGGGGGCCGATTAGCGTCAGCGTAATAAAAAACTTTGTTAATCTGGTAGATACGCGCGAAAAATTTTCGCTTTCACCCTGCCAAACTAAAGTTTGGACTCCTGCAAACTAAAGTTTGGACTCCTGTTCAATGATAACTGATCATTGATAAACTGATCATTGATAAACTGATCATTGATAAAAGAGAAAATAATCACATGCAACCTATTACTTTTATTGGCACCGGCTTAGCCGCTTATACCGTTGCGCGCGAGTTTCGCAAACTTGACAAAGAAAGCCCTTTGCGATTCATCACTACCGACGACGGCCATTTTTATTCTAAGCCGATGTTGTCCAATGCGTTTGCTCAGAAGAAAACGCCAGAGACTTTGGTGACAATGCCCGTCACTAAAATGGTTGAGCAACTTAATGCTGAGATATTAACTCAGACGCAAGTCACTCAAATCGCGCCTTCCGAACATGCCATTTATGCCGGCGATAAGCGCTTTGACTACAGCCAATTAGTGTTAGCGTGGGGCGCGGATCCGATACGCATCCCATTGGCCGGGAATGCCGCGGATAAAGTGTTACACGTCAATGACTTAGGTGACTATGGCCGCTTTCGCGCCGCGTTGGAAGGCGCTAAACGAGTCGTCGTTATGGGGGCGGGCTTAATCGGTTGTGAGTTTGCCAACGATTTGCAGCCAGCGGGTTTTTCGGTAACGTTGATTGATATTGCACCAAATGCGTTAGGGCGGCTGGTGCCAGAGGCCGTCGGGCATGCAGTGCAACAGGCTTTGCAGGAGTTAGGCGTTAGCTTGTATTTTGAAAAAGCGGTCAAAAGCGTCGATTCGGCCGATAGCGGTTATCGTTTAACGCTCAGTGATGAGAGCGTGTTAGAAACATATGTGGTGCTATCGGCGATTGGTTTGCGGCCGCGCACCGAGTTGGCAAAAGCGGCCAATTTGTCGGTGAATCGCGGGGTTGTAGTGGATCGCTTTTTAAAAACCAGTGCCGATGATGTTTACGCGCTCGGTGATTGCGCCGAAGTTGAAGGTTTGGTATTGCCGTTTGTGATGCCGTTGATGAGTGCCGGGCGTGCGCTGGCAAAAACGTTAGCGAGGCAACTCACCGCGGTGACTTATCCGGCGATGCCAGTGGTGGTGAAAACGCCAGCCTGTCCTCTTGTGGTATCGCCGCCAGCGGTTGGCCTTGAAGGAGAATGGCAAATCGACGGAGAAGGCAAAGATATTAAGGCTTTGTTTTATACGCCGTCGCAGCAATTGAGCGGATTTGTGTTAACGGGAGCGAAGGTGGCAGAGAAAACGGCGCTGACTAAGGAGTTGCCGGCAATATTGGCCTAAAAAAATGAAAAAATCTTCATTTTTCATTTTTTGAGGGCCAGGTTGGCGAATTCTATAGTTTGTAGTAGGCGTTTAGGCGCTTTAGCGCCTAAGTTTGTATGTAGTAGGCGCTTTAGCGCCTAAGTTTGTAGTAGGTGCTTTAGCGCCTAAGTTTGTAGTAGGCGCTTTAGCGCCTAAGTCTATAGAAAAAAGTCTCTAAAAAAGCGTCAGCGCCTAAGCAAGTTTGTAGTAGGCGCTTTAGCGCCTTAGTCTATAGAAAAAAAGTCTCTAAAAAAGCGTCAACGCCTAAGTGCCTAAAGTTAGTAGGAGTTGTTTAGCGCCTTCCAAACAGGTAATTTTTATAAGTTATTGATTTATATATTTTTAACGAATAGAAAGGCCGTTCAGTCAAATCAATAAGTTACATTAATTACCCGGAAAATGGGAATGCGCCCTGCGCCTACTACAAACGATGCTAAAGACTATAAACTTTAAGATAAACTTAGGCGCTTACACGTTTATTATTGATTTGGGCGCTAAAGCGCCTACTACAAACATATTAACTTGGGCGCTTGCATGTTTATTACTTAGGCGCTAAAGCGCCTACTACAAACATTTAAACTTGGGCGCTTACACGTTTATTATTGACTTAGGCGCTAAAGCGCCTACTACAAACGAGAGCCATCCATGTTGTTATTGAAAAAATCCTTTTCGCCACTAACTTATTTAAATAAGACTAGTACAAGGATCAAAAAGGATAAAACACCGGCACGATCTAATCCGTTATTATAACGAATCCTTGTAGTTGCTGTAGTTGTTTTTACCAAACACCGCCACGATCTAATCCGTTATTATAACGAATCCTTGTAGTTGCTGTAGTTGCTTTTACCAAACATCGCCACGATCTAATCCTTTATTATAACGAATCCTTGTAGTTGCTTTTATATTAACCGATAAAAAAGGCCGTGGTTAGGATTTGTCTGGCGAGGCCGCCAACAAGTAGTCATAACGACAAGGATTTCGGAATAACGACAAGGATTGTCTTTTAGAACGGATTTGATTAAGACGGATTGACTACCTGAATCAATCTGTTATTAGATAGACTGGCGTTTCTGATAAATTCCTTCTAAACTCAAATGTTTGTAGTAGGTGCTTTAGCGCCTTGCGTTTGTAGTAGGTGCTTTAGCGCCTTGCGTTTGTAGTAGGTGCTTTAGCGCCTAAGTTTGTAGGTGCTTTAGCGCCTAAGTTTGTAGTAGGTGCTTTAGCGCCTAAGTCTATAGAAAAAAGTCTCTAAAAAAGCGTCAACGCCTAAGTGCCTAAAGTTTGTAGTAGGCGCTTTAGCGCCTAAGTTAGTAGGAGTTGTTTAGCGCCTAAGTTTGTAGTAGGCGCTTTCCAAACCTGTAATTTTTATAAGTTATTTATTTATAGACTTTTAACGAATAGAAAGGCCGTTCAATCAAATCAATAAGTTACATTAATTACCCGGAAAATGGGAATGCGCCCTGCGCCTACTACAAACGAGAGTCATCCCTGTTGTTATTGAAAAAATTCTTTTCGCCACTAACTTATTATTTAAATAAGACTAGTACAAGGATCAAAAAGGATAAAACACCGGCACGAGATAATCCTTTCATAAGCAACGAATCTAGGAGATTGCTTTTACCAAACACCGCCACGAGATAATCCTTTCATAAGCAACGAATCCCTGTAGTTGCTTTTATATTAACCGATAAAAAAGGCCGTGGTTAGGATTTGTCTGGCGAGGCCGCCAACAAGTCATAACGACAAGGATTTCGGAATAACGACAAGGATTGTCTTTTAGAACGGATTTGATTAAGACGGATTGACTACCTGAGTCAATCCGTTATTATATGGACTTATTTAGGCGATAAATCGCCTACTACAAACGGCAAAATTTGCTTATCTTTTCTGAACTCATCAGTGGACTAACGGCAACCGGGGGCACGGACATCAACATGGGCTTGTCTTTTGGATTTGAAGAAATCAGTCGGCACGGAGATCGTTACCATGTCAACCAAGTTTTTCTATTTTCCGATGGCAACCCCACCTCTGGAGAACAAAATTGGAACAAAATTCGTCACAATATCTCCAAAAAGGCGACAGATACCAAACTCTCCGTGTTCGCGTTTGGAACAGATGCCAATATTAGAGAACTCAACGCGTTAGCAGGTGTTACCGGAGGAACTTATACCTTTGTGACACAAGCAAATGATGTGCGTTTAGCACTGAATGAAGAACTCAAGCGGCGCGATAAAGTGGCCGCCATTAACGTGCAAATGCAAATCGTCATTAAACCAGACATAGACATACTGCACTTCTATGGGCACGATTTGGTGACTGATCCAGCAACGAGAGCGGCTGTACTAGATAAAGTTCAAGCCACTGCCGAGAAGGCGGAACGAGAATACGGCGTTGAATCCGAAGAAGATTTGGTCAGCAAAGACAACGGAATACGAGTATTCGTTCCCAATTTAGCGGTAGGTGATACCTATTGGGTGGTGTTTGAACTCGCGACACCTCAAGGTTCTGATTTAGAATCCTTTGGCGATGCCACCGTTCAATATGTTGACACCTTGGCAAGACAGACGCAAAAACAGACTCTTCCATTAGAACTCAAAGGGAAGATTCCGCCAAAAATAGTCGCCGAACATGGCATTGGATTGTGGACGAGCGAAGTAACCTTTTATGCGATTGATGATCTTTATGAGAGAGATACCAGCACATTCAGAAAACGCCTCACTAACCATTTGAAAGTGCTTGAAAATGTGGGTTATAGCTTAGGTTCCTCTTATCTCGCCGATGATAGGATTGTACTGAACAAATTTCTTTCCTTGGCCGAAAACTTAGGAAAACAGCAAGTCAGCTCAGATGTTGAATATCCGAAACCCCAACAAATGACTCTGCTGAGAATGAATGCGTTTGGCAGACTGAGGAATGGTTTTGTTCAACGAGTGAATCAGTGAAAGCGAACGTCGGATTTGTAGGGTGGGTTCCGCCACGCGAAACCACACAACCTTCGCTCACCTTCTCACCCTAATAAAACCAAAGGAGCCTTTGTTAGGGTTTCTTGGCTTTCGGCCCTGCCTACCTGTCTGTCAACTTGAGATGAGAGTCAATAAGGGGCTTGACTTACAAATGGTGGGCAAACGGTCACAGGCAGGTTTGTGTTTGCCCACCCTACTGATAAATAAGGATATATTTCACAAAGAGTGCCGAACGAGGTTTGTAGCACCCTTTCCTCCTAACACCGAGTAAAAGAAATCCTATTTTTTGGAAAAATCGGATTTCTAACAAGGAAAGATAGGCACGATTCACGTCTTGTACATAACGCTGCCCCAATCGCCTCATTACTCGCAACGGGCCATTTCTTATGTTGGAGTCATCAACAAATAAACGTGGTTAGTCATCCGGACGTTAGCATGTCTTGCCACTCTTCTGCGCGGCAAGACGTGAAAATCAATTTGTAAAAATGACACTTCATAGCCAAATTATCTACTTATCATTGGTTTAGTCATTTTTCATTTTTCATTAGTAGGGAAGGAGGGCTAACGGCGTTCCTATCCATGTCGGTGTTGATTGTAAGTTAACGGCAAGGATTGTTTATGAGCAAGGATTTAATCTTGGAGTCTGGCGCTAAAACAATAAAAAAATTGTGGGTATTGGTGAGCGATATAGGGCCATACTTTAATTTGAAAACCTCAGAAGTCTTTTATGGCCCTCAAATAAGGCTGTTCAAATACTCTCAACACCACCTACCCATTTTTATAAAGTGCGAGTTTAGCCTAACAACAATATTTTTTTGTATCACTACTTTTTGGGCACTACCCTTTTTTAGGGAATGGCCCCCTAATCAATCCGTTTATTTCGACAATCCGTTGTACTAGCAACATATCTAGTACAACGGATTTGGGGAGTAAACGAATTGGTTCTGAGGGTGATTGAGTCAGGAGGTAGTACAACTTCTTTTAGGAGTAAACGGATTGGTTTTGAGGGTGGTTGAGTCAGGAGGTAGTACAACGATATCTAGTACAACTTCTTTTAGGAGTAAACGGATTGGTTCTGAGGGTGGTTGAGTCCGGAGGTAGTACAACGATATCTAGTACAACTTCTTTTAGGAGTAAACGGATTGGTTCTGAGGGTGGTTGAGTCCGGAGGTAGTACAACGATATCTAGTACAACGGATTTGGGGGTGTAAACGGATTGGTTCGGAGGCGGATTGAGTCAGGAATTCATTTTTTCCTTTTAGTCAAGGGTACTTTTTCAAGGAATGGCCCCCTAATCAATCCGTTTATTCCGACAATCCGTTGTACTAGCCTTCTTGTCAACCAAGGAGCTCAATATTCGTGTTTCACGGCACCGTGCCCACCTGCTTGTCTATTGCTGCTGCAATAACTACAAGGATTGTTTATATATAAAACCGGAGGACAAAAATACTTCACAATGAAATCCTTTCATAAGCCAATAATCCTTGTAGTTATTGTTTAATCGGTAATAAAAACTTCCAATGTTTTCAAAACCTCGGAGGTTTAATATTGCTCATAGCCAACTTCTTCTAATCGTTGCGCTTTTTCTGTCACCTGTTTTTCTAGTCTTGCCTTATACTGTTTAACATTATTGCGAATCTCTTGTGATTTTACCCCGATAATTTGCGCCGCGAGGATGCCAGCATTTTTGGCGCCGTTGATGGCAACGGTGGCAACCGGAATACCGCTGGGCATTTGCACAATAGATAATAGCGAATCAAGTCCTTGTAAAGTCGGCGTTTTTACCGGAACGCCGATAACCGGCAAGGGCGTAAGCGCGGCAATCACGCCTGGCAAATGGGCCGCACCCCCGGCCCCCGCAATAATCACTTCTAGGCCTCTGCCTTCGGCTTCTTTGGCATAATTAGATAAACGCGCCGGGGTGCGATGGGCCGAAGCAATGGTTAATTCATAAGCCACTCCCAATTCCTCTAGCATGGTTGCTGCTTCTTTCATAATGGGCAAATCGGAATCGCTGCCCATGACAATTCCTACGTTTGGTTTCGTCATATTTTCTCCTTATTATTGATTTGCCAAACTAAAATCGACGCAAAAGCCTGCAGCACGGCCGAAAATCATAACCGTTTGCATAAAGCAATTCGTCAAAGGTGGTTTTATTTGAAAACATAGTTTATCATTAAGCTGTGCTTATGAAAAATCCGTTGTACTCTCACTATACACAAAGGTGTAAATTATGATACCACGCTTAATTGCTATTGCATTCTCTCTACTGCTGATGACAGTCGCATCAGCCTCAAACATGCCTACCATTGATATTGGCATGACAGTCGTCAAAGTGCCGATTGCCCCGAAGTCGATGGATGAGGCGGCTAAGTACCTGAAAAAAGAGGCAGAAAAGAAGGGTATTCAAGAAATCGCCCATAACTATTTGCACAAAGAGTACAAGGCACAGGGGCTATCCAACATCAGACGCATCGAAATTTTCCAATTTTGCGATGCCAAACTTGCTAAGGCATTGATTGAACACGACATGAACTTTGCCGCTTATCTCCCTTGTCGGGTGGGCTTGATTGAAGATGAGCAGAGCAAAGGTTGGTTTGTGATGATAAACCCTAATATTTTCAAGGCCTCTATGGCAACGATGCCGCCGGAGTTGAAGAAACAAGCTGGCAAAGTTTGTGGCACTTTGATGAAGATTATTGGTGCTTCGCCCGCGGCAACTCCGGCAAACATGCCCTTTATGGATATGGCTCAGACAGTCGTCAAAATGCCGATTGTTGAGGATGTGGACATAGATGAAGCGATTGAATCCTTGTTATTGCGTGCCAATAACTTGAATGTAAAAACGGTTGCTCGTCTCAATCTGACTGACGAGTACAAGGCACTGGGACTCCCAAACATTAGACGCACAGATATTTTTCAATTTTGCGATGCGAGAATTTCTCAAAAACTGCTTAAGCATGATATAGGCTATCTCGTTTATATGCCTTGTCGGATTACTTTGGTTGAAGACAATGAGGGCAAAGGGTGGTTTGTGATGATGAATCTGGATATGTTGTTACCCTCTCATTTGCACAATCAGGCTGTCTCTTTCACTGAGAAGTTGATGGAGATTATTGAAGCCGGCGCTAACGGCGATTTGTAATACCGTTTGTATACTTTGCACCGTTAAAAATGCTCTCGCTTCGCTCGGAAACGGTTTTAGAATCGCGACACATCCCGCCACGGTTTTATTCCCCGATTGGACGGGGTAGGGGTGTGTAAAGAAGCTCTTATGATCTCGCTTCGCTCGGAACGATGTTGTAACGGTGCTAAGTATAGTAGTGGCTTTAGCCACTAAAAAGGCGATTACAAGCCGACTATACTGAGCACCGCCATAAATATAGCTCTTTCTGTCATTTCTTTGCTCTGAGAAATCTTATCATGTAAAGTATACAAACACTCCAAAGGCGATAAATCGCCTACTACAAACTAATTATACTGTCAAAAAGTCCTTCCATCCCATCCCCATAGCGACGCTTCGGCGTTGGTGAATTCAATATACACCCTATCCTTGGGAATCTTCAGGCTGTCTTCAATGAAGGCACACAATTTTTTTGACAGTTCTGCGGTACTCGCCGTCGGTAAACGGATGCTTTTTAGCACTAAAAAGGCTGTCGGTTGATCCGTTCCGGCAAACAACATTGGCGTATTGGCTTGTAGAGCCACCATCACATAACGTTCTGGTTTCCCTAAAGCTTGGGCAACGGTTTGTGAGGCATTTGCCAATAACGTCGTCTGTTGTTCTGGTTTTACGTCACTGTTGGTTTGAATTTGCAAATACGGCATTATTCTTCCTCCGATTCCTTTTTCGCACAATACTTGTCAACATAAGCCTGCATTTTGGCTTTTTCTTGCTGACGCATTTTATCAGTCAAGACGATAAATTTGCCCTGATTTTCTTTGTCTGGTTTCATCAAAGGACGCTTGGAGTTGAACAACTGCAATTGTTGGTTGGCTATTTTGCAGTTTTCCTCAAGAGTCCGTGTGGGTGGCGTTGCCGCTTTTTCGCCGGAGGGCGGCGCGTTTTCCTCTGAGTCTTTTTGAACCTCGGTTTTCGTGTCAGAAGTGATGGATTGTTCAGTGGGTAAATCCACTTTTTCCAAACACGCGGCGGATGGCGTTTGGGTGTAGATTATATTGCCTTCTTCATCTTGACAGCGATAGATTTCGGTGGCAGACGCATTGATGATAAGTCCGCTTAGCAGCAGTAGTAACGAGAGTCTTTTCATAAAGTTCTCCATTTTTTTGAACAAAGGAATCCTGAGTGCAAAGCTGAGCGCTGCGGAGCTTTGCACTTCTAATATCAATCATAACACAATTTCTCTGCTTATTAGATGTGCAAGGATCGCTAAGCACTCCTGTCTCTGTGCAAGGATCGCTAAGCACACATCGCGGTTTCTCAATGAATTAAACGGAACGTACTTCAAATCGGTGAAAATGACATGCCGGAACTAAAATTTAAATTCCTAGCCAAATTATCTACTTACCATTGATTGACTCATTTTTCATTTTTCATTTTTCATTTTTCATTAGTATAAAGCCCACCTCAAAATTCTTGGTAAAATGTCTTACCATTTTCTTACTCAATAAAGGCCATTTTGCAAATGTCCCTAAAATATTTGATGACGACTTATCGACAACGAGTCGATGCAGCTTTGGAGTCGTGGTTGCCAGCCGCCTCTATTCAACCCACGCACTTGCACGAAGCGATGCGGTATGCAGTACTTAATGGCGGCAAACGTGTGCGCCCGTTACTTGTTTATTTAACGGGCAGCGCCCTTGATGTTAATCCGGTTTCATTGGATGCACCCGCTTGTGCAGTTGAATTTGTTCATGCTTATTCATTGGTACATGATGATTTGCCGGCAATGGATGATGACGATTTGCGCCGAGGTAAACCGACTTGTCACAAAGCATTTGATGAAGCCACCGCCATTCTTGCCGGTGATGCGCTACAAATGCTCGCCTTTTATATTCTCAGTCACGATCCCAATTTGCAAACGACTGACAAACAACGCTTGGAAATGATTGAGACGTTGGCGCAGGCGAGTGGCTCACGCGGTATGGCGGGTGGACAAGCGATTGATATTGAATCCGTCGGGCAATCTTTAAACATTGCTGAATTGGAAAATATGCACATCCACAAAACCGGGGCACTGATTCGTGCCAGCGTCAAACTCGGCGCTTTGGCATCTCCCTCTATTAACTTAAGCCGGCTGGAAAAACTTGATCATTATGCCAAGTGCATTGGTTTAGCCTTTCAAATCCAAGACGATATTTTAGATGTCGAATCGACTACCAAAATGCTAGGCAAACGTCAAGGCTCAGACATTGCCCATGACAAAGTGACTTATCCCTCCTTATTGGGGCTACGTGGCGCCAAACAAATGGCCGAGGAATTAATTGAAGATGCCATAACAAGCTTAACCGATTTTGACCAAAAAGCGGAGCCGTTGCGCTGGATGGCAAACTATATTGTGACACGAAATTACTGATAACTTATTGTTTTTACAATAATTAACGAGTCGTTTTGATTTGGAGTCCAAACCTTTAGGTTTGGCAGTCGTCCAAACCTTTAGGTTTGGACGGAATCTAAGTCCAAAGCTAAAGCTTTGGACTCCATCTAAGTGGGGGGTGTTATTCCTCCAAGTTCTCCCATCAGCCAAAGTTCGCCTAGAGAATACTTTCCTAACCCTTTTTTCAGTTCTCGCGAATCAAGACGATGTAAGTAGCTTCCTTCATCATCACGTTCACAAACCAATATCACATCAGGATATTCAGAAAGTGCCGACACTAAACCATCAGAATGCGTCGTCACAATCAATTGTGTTCTCTGCGAAGCGTCAACAAGCATTTCAGCAAGGGTGGGTAAAATCTCTGGATGTAAACAGATTTCAGGTTCTTCAATACATAAGAGCGGCGGTGGATTTGGATCGAGCAGTAGTGCCATTAAAAATAAATAATGCAATGTGCCGTCGGAGAGACGGGGAGCTGGAATAGGCGAACTTAAGCCTTTTTCACGGATAAATATTTGAACGGTTCCACCGTAAATTTTGATACTCAGTTCTTCTGCTTCCTCATAAAACTTTTGGAACTGTTCAAGAACCTGTTGACTACGGAGCTTATATTGCAAGTCATTCAAAACGAGGCCGAAGTTACTGCCTTCTTCTTCGAGAGGATGTTCTGGTAAATCAGTATGTTGCGGTTTTCGGAGTGCTGAACCTTGGCCTAGGTGCCCGTGGCGATATAAGCCAATGTCTGAAAAGTTATTTTTTAGATAGAAAAAATTTTGGCTTATCAAGAATTCTGGAACACCGGCCTTGGGATTGATTCCTTTAGCAATAACGGATTGATCTGGGAAAATGCGGTATTCTTTTTTTATTTCTACATGACCAATGATCTCTTTTACTATTTCAAGTCTCTGATTAACGCTAGTGAAACTCAGATGATAGTTTAGAATTTTGGACTGTTCAGAATCATTGAGGAAGGCTTCAATTTTAGCGATAGGAACTTCCTCTTTGCCTTTCCAAAGAAATTCATTGACACCACCTCCCTTACGAATGGGAACCTGTAAATCTGTCGGTATTGCTTTTAGAATCCCAAACGCTTCAATAAGGTTCGACTTCCCAGAACCATTAGGGCCAATTAACACATTAAGTGGTTGCAATTCAATTTCTTCTCCCTGAGGGCCGTAGGATAGAAAATTTTGTAGTCTTAACTTTTGGACAAATATGTTGTCTTTCATTGGGTTTTTATCATCTAAGGGCTTTGGTGCGAGCACCGCCCTTGGCAAGCCCCAACGGGGCGAGATTAATACAGCCAGGGGCACCGCCCCTGGCTTTGGTGCGAGATTAATATAAAAAGGGGCAACGCCCTTGGCTTTGGGTTCGGAATGACAAAAGTGCAAATTATGCGTTCCGAAACGGATTGATTTAGGGGCCATTCATTCATTTTGGTAGGAGTCCGTTTTTCGGAGCAAAGTTTGGATAGCCCAAACTAAAAACGACGCAAAAGTTTGTTTCGCTCCGCGAAACTTTTCGCACTGTACGGTTAAAAAGATGATGTTTTATAGATGTAAAATCAATAACTTACCGAAATACGGCCGATTTTGGCACGGTACTAATTCGACTTTGTCAGATTTAATGTAACTCATTGATTTTAAAAGAATGGCCCCAAGAGGCCCTCTATATAAATCAATAACTTAGCACTTAGCTGTCATGTGACAAAGTAGAACTCAATAAACGCACAAAACCATCATTAGTCGGGCGTATTTCAAGTGAACCATTTTTAATCGTACAGGTTGAAACTTTTGCGTCGTTTGGACTCCTAAGTACTTATACTGTCCACCGTCACAATTTGCGCTTTTGGCCTTTTGGAAAAATCCCCGAGGTTAGTCACCTTTAGGTGACTTGAGCTTTCAGACAACTGCTTTAGCTGTTGGCTGTTAAATTAAAAAAAGCGCAATTTCTGACGATACTAAGTATACTCAAGCAAAATCTCGCAGCCTAACAGGTAAACGTTTTGCACCCCAATCGCCAGCTTGGGCTGCGAATACGCCCGCGCAAGCGGTACCACACCGATTACACTTACCATCGGCCGTCAAATTCCAATCACTTAATATATACCAGTCGCGTCCAATGAGTAAATTGCCGCAGCTATGACAATAAGTACTCCCGCCTTGCTTATCATGCACATTACCGGTATAAGCATAGCGCACCCCATTCTTTAGAGCGATTTGGCGAGCCATCGACAAAGTGTGAGCCGAAGTCGGGAGCTTATCTAACATTTTCCAGTCAGGATGAAAACCGGTGAAGTGCATCGGCACATCAGGGCCGAGATTTTCCACGACCCATTGTGTCATTTCTTCAAGTTCTGTTTCAGAATCATTTTCGTCCGGAATAAGCAACGTCGTTAGCTCAAACCAAACATTCGTCTCATGTTTGAGATAGCGCAAAGTATCGAGCACCGGCTGCAAATGCCCACCGGTCAATTTATAATAAAATCTCTCTGTGAAAGCCTTTAAGTCCATGTTAGCGGCATCCATATAACTAAAAAACTCGGTGCGCGGCTCGTCACAAATATAACCCGCCGTGACGGCCACCGATTTAATATCCCGTTCGCGGCACTCTTTAGCCACATCAATCGCATACTCGTGAAAAATAACGGGATCATTATAAGTATAAGCCACGCTGCGACAACCCCATTTTTGAGCAGCGCGAGCAAGCACATCGGGTGCCGCTTGATCAGCGAGCCTATCCATTTGGCGAGACTTGCTCACATCCCAATTTTGGCAAAATTTACACGCGAGATTACAACCGGCCGTGCCAAACGACAAAATAGGTGTGCCTGGCAAAAAATGATTAAGCGGTTTTTTCTCAATGGGATCAATGCAAAATCCGCTAGAACGCCCATAAGTCGTCAACACAATTTGTTGCTTTTGATTGGATCGCACAAAACACAAACCCTGCTGCCCCTCTTTCAACTTACAAGCGCGAGGACACAAATCACATTGGATACGCCCATCCTCTAATTGGTGCCAATAACGAGTTGGTACAATAGTTTGTAATGCTGAAGTATTCATATTGGTAATTGATAGCTGGTAATGGGTAATTTGTAGCGTTTGTAGTAGCGTTTGTAGTAGTCGCTTTAGCGACTAAAACACATTTATAGTAGCAACCACTACAAACAATGATATACTTGAATAGCTCGGCAATGCAACAAAAAGGTAAAAAACGATGAAAACAGTAAGAACACCCGCAGTCGCCGGTACGTTTTACCCTGCACCGGCCAATGAATTACGGACGATGGTCAGAAAATTGTTAAAAGAAACAAACACTTCAGAACCATCAGTCCCCAAAGCCATCATAGCACCACATGCCGGTTACGTCTATTCTGGGCCAATTGCCGCCAGCGTCTATGCGCGACTGACACCGGCCCGCGACACCATAAAGAAAGTCGTACTACTCGGCCCCTCTCACCGAGTTCCGTTGGAAGGACTAGCGGCCAGCAGCATGACAAGTTTTGCCACGCCCTTGGGCGAGATACCCGTGGACAAGCAAGCCATTGATGAAATCCTGTCTCTGCCCCAAGTCACCGTGCTAGATCAAGCACACGCCAACGAACACAGTCTCGAAGTCCAATTACCATTTCTACAAGAAGTCTTAGGAGACTTCAAGCTCATTCCCTTAGTTGTAGGTGATGCCAGCCCCGAACAAGTAGGAGAAGTCCTAGAAAAACTCTGGGGCGGCGAAGAAACGCTAATAGTCATCAGTTCCGACTTAAGCCACTATCGCGACTACGAAAAGGCGCAACAAATGGACAAATTGACCTCTATCGCTATCGAAAACCTGCGCCCAGAAGACATTTATCACGAACAAGCCTGTGGACGGTATCCCGTCAACGGCCTATTACAGGTCGCACGGACACGAGGCCTCTCGGCCAAAACAGTCGATTTGCGAAATTCTGGCGATACTGCCGGCACAAAAGATCAAGTAGTGGGGTATGGCGCTTATGCTTTTAACTAAAGAACACGGCGACACACTATTAGAAATCGCCAAACAATCCATCAAACACGGCCTCGACAAAGGCAAACCACTCGCGGTAGAACCGCAAGACTATGCAGAAGAATTGCAAAAATTGCGGGCCACCTTTGTCACCTTAGAAATCAACAACAACCTGCGCGGCTGCATAGGCACACTCGTGGCTCAGCGCCCACTGATCAGTGATGTCGCTTACCATGCACACGCCGCGGCCTTTTCCGATCCCCGTTTTCCCGGACTCAAAAGTAACGAATTTCCACAGCTGGACATCCACATCTCCATCCTAAGCGAACCAGAGCCAATAACCTTTGACTCCGAAGAACACCTCATCCAACAACTGCGCCCCGGCGTAGACGGACTCATCCTAACAGAAGGCTTTCGCAAAGGCACCTTTTTGCCCTCCGTCTGGGAATCCTTAACCGAACCCACCGACTTTCTCCACCATTTAAAACAAAAAGCCGGCCTACCACCGAACTATTGGTCAAATACCCTCAAAGTAGAACGCTACACAGCCGAATATATTTCCTAGTACAAAGCTGGAGTCCAAAGCTTCAGCTTTGGACGATTACATATTAGTATGAATAAACATCTACATACACCTATTCATTTTTTCTGTGACAATTCGCCTTACTTTATTACTGCGGCTATTTATGAAAAACGTCTGTTGTTGGCAAACGAAGACATAAAAGCTGAACTGTTGCGTCTAATTCATAAAGTTTTTCAGGAAAAAGATTGGATACTGGATCATTGGGTCATTTTGGACAATCACTATCACTTGTTGGGTAGTAGCCGCAAAGGTGAAGATTTACCAAAAATAATGCAAAGCATTCATTCACAATCCTGTTTTTTAATCAGTCAAACGACAAACTGCAAAAAACAGGTATGGTGGAATTATTGGGATTATTGTCCACGAAACGAAAAATAATACAAAATCCGCCAGAATTACTTACTAAATAATCCCATCAAACATGGCTACGTCACCAATCTTAATGACTACCCATTTTCCAGCTTCCAAGACGACTTTGGAAAAATCGGGCGTACCAAAATAGTCAAACAATTTCGTGAAAACACAGAATACAAAAACCTCAAAATAGAAGAAGACGACTTTTAAATTTTGAATTGGAATCCAAAGCTTCAACTTTGTACAACTGGAATCCAAAGCTTCAGCATGGACTCCAAGCTTCTCCATGACAAAAAAAACCTCCGAGTTTTGAAAACCTCGGAGGTTTATTTTTTGGATACCATTAATGTTCCTTTGTTGCGAACCTCGCGTACAAATGTACTTCTACTCTCACAAAATGATTGACAGCAATACTTGGTTTCTAGTATTTTGTCAAAGTTCTATTGACGGGTAACCGTTTTAACTTGGTACTGCCAAACTACTGTGGCATTGCCAAACTAAGTTTTTCTAGCGCGGAAAAACTGGAGCATCGGCAAAAGTTTTCGTGTACGAAAAACTTTGGACTCCTGCCAAACTAAGTTTTTCTAGCGCGGAAAAACTGGAACAACGATTGGAGTCCTGCCAAACTAAAGTTTGGACTCCTGTCTGACGTTTGGACGGATTTAAGGGCGTTGCCAAACGTTAGTTTGGACGACTGACAGACTACTAGGTTCTGAGAAACCAAGTTTCTTGAAGAAACTTGGTCTCTAATACCTAAATTGACATTAATTCACATCAGCCGTATTGAGCCAATATTCGTAAATAACCCACGAGCAGAATATCCACCAAATACAAAGCAATGATCACAACCATCGGCGACAAATCAAGCCCTTGCACCGGCGGAATTTTACGTCGCACTGGACGTAACACAGGTTCATTCAGGTGATGTAAAAGCTCAGTCAACGGATTGTAACTGTTAGGTGTGAGCCAACTTAAAATCACTTGAATGATAATCGCAAATATAAAAATATAAATCAATAAAGACAATAGGTTAGCCACAGATAACAAGAATAACCCAAATATACCAAGGGATTGACCATACAGCCAAGCGATCAAAGATAACTCCAGCATTTTTAACGTCAACATCAAGACAATAGCCGCAAAGTCGATGTCGCGCCAGCCAGGTATAAAGTTATAAAGAAGTCGCAAAGGCGGGTTTGTCAATCTCAAGAGCAATCGCAAGATGGGATCGTTACGAAAACCGACCCGCAGCCATTGCAATAAAAAACGCAGCATGATAAGCAAAATATAAATGCCAAACACCGTATTAATTAAAAACACCAAAGCGGTGATAAATGGACTTAGCACGTTATTGTTCTCCGAATTGTTTGGCCAAAGTGGCGGCGCGTTGCTGGGCCGCTTGCAAGGCTTGGTCAAACAAGGCCTGCAACCCACCGGCTTGTAAAGTATTAATGGCTTGTTCCGTCGTGCCGCCTTTCGAGGTGACACGCGATCGCAAAGTCGCGGCATCTTCTTGGCTTTCAAGGGCCATTTTGGCCGCGCCAAAGGCCGTTTGCAGCGTGAGCAAGCGGGCGCTTTCCTGCGGCAAGCCCAAGCCAATAGCGGCTTTTTCCAACACTTCCATCATCAAAAAGAAATAGGCGGGACCACTCCCTGATAACGCGGTAACTGCATCCATCTGAGTTTCGTCTTCCAGCCACAGGGTTAAGCCCACCGCCCGCAAAATATTTTCCGCCAATTCGCGCTGGAAGTCACTGACATGCGGATCGGCAAACAGGGCCGACGCGCCGCTTCGCACCAGTGCCGGCGTATTAGGCATCACGCGCACAATGGGCAGGGCCTGATTTGCACCCAGCCAACGCGCCAAATCCGCCACGCGGATGCCAGCCGCGATGCTGATAAACAAAGGCGGTGGCGCTGGCATGGCGGTAGCGATGGATTTGGCAACCTCTGGTAAGACTTGCGGTTTGATCGCTAACACGACGACGTTGGCACCGTCCATGGCTTGTAAATTATTAGTGTAACATTGTACTGGAAATTGAGCGGCAAGCGGTTGGGGATCAGTATCCGCAACCCGTAAATTTTCTTGGGCTACGCCCGTTTCAAGGAGTCCACCAATAAGGCTGCTCGCCATATTACCGCCGCCTATAAATGTTATAATGTTGTTTTTCATGCCAATTTTTTCCGTTAATTTTAGACACAACTCTTTGTAGCCCAACGAGCAACTTTTTTACCAGTCCAAACCTAAAGGTTTGGACGAAAGCTCGCCTTTAATTTTTAGTTTGTCCTAGGATTTTTCTGAACAACTATATACCCTTTTTTGGGCGGTATATTATCAATATTAAAGACTATTTTTACCATATCCAAAGTCTTTTTATTGCACTTTTTGCGGATAATGTGCCAATGCACTGAGGGTTTGAGGAAAGCCTCATAAGGAATATTGGTTGTCAAGGCGTGTGGGCGTGAATCGAAGAGCCTCGTCAAAGTATGACGTAACTCATTGATTTAATAAACCACTTAAGTGGGTAAACAAAAGTCATAACGAGCGGCTTGTGAGTCGCTAAAGCGACTACTACAAACCGAGTCGCTAAAGCGACTACTACAAACGGTAACTCATTGATTTAATAAACCACTTAAGTGGGTAAACAAAAGTATTTTAACATTTAGAGCGGTAATAGTCGCTAAAGCGACTACTACAAACCGACTACTACAAACCTGCTTAGATTTCAACCAACTCGTTGTTGGCGAGACTCTCATCGGCATATTTGGGTTCAACTAAATAGAGCCGAGGATTTTTGAACATTTCGTTCAAGGCTTGCCCTCCCTCCCAGCGAGCCTCACGGGATAAATCATAAACCACCAGTGTAATGTCTGACCAATAATTCAAGGGCAGCGGACGTACCAAATCTCCTATCACCGCTAATCGCGTTGCGCCATGCTTTTTCCGTAGCAGTGCCGCCGATTGTTTGGCAATTTTCCACCATCGGGCTTTCCTTGCCGCATCATTAAATTCATTGACTTCAGCTTCAATCAACGCCGATATCCATTGTTGCGGTGGCAAGAGTTTAACGGTTTCTACCATGCCCAAAGTCATCAACAACAAACCTAAAAATTGACGCATTCCAACGATTTGTATCTTATTATTCGCGTATTCAATTTTGGCTCTTGGGCACCATGACACAAATTCTTCAAATGAAATAGACACAGAGTCTAATGCCACACGCGGGACAAAAGCTAAGCTGTCGGGTTTAAAACCTCCTTCTTCGTCGAAAGCCGCTTTAACCTTTTTCTGAGTTTGGGCACGGACTTCAAAAATTGACAGACAGAAGCGGTTTGTTTGAGACTGAGGTAACCACAAATTATCAGGTAAAAACACAAGATTAGGAATATTATGAGGTCGATAGCGTCCCTCACTGTCCGGCCGCACCGGCCAATACTGGCCCCCTGCGAAGCGTAAAAAATCAATTTGCTGGCGTTGGGGATCGACAATCCAATATTCTGGCACACCCCCGGCTTCATAGTAATGCCGTTTGACTTCCCTATCTTGGGCCGCATGAGCCGGCAATATCACTTCAATGACTAAATCGGCCGGCCCTTCCATATACCAATTGTAGATATGATTCAATGGGTTACCACGAGAGAGTAAAATATCGGGTGTAATTCCACTATTGCCCAGATGCATGACAAAATCAGGGCCTATGCTTTGTCCACATCCACCGATACTGGTAGCCTTCGAGAGTTGCACTTCTAAAGAATCTCTTGTTGTCCGATGTCCCTCGTCTTTGCCATATTCGCCGGCACTTAAGTCTTCCGGTTGATAATCAAACTGTGAAGCCCATGCCTCCGCTTGTGTATGTTCTCCCTTTTCGCTGGTAGAAATGGGCGCGTCTGGATAGGCCACTTTTAAGGCTTCCCAACATAGTTTTCTATCAACCAGTGCAACGACGGCCGCGGCTCCCCATCCTTCAAGTATCATCCTAAATAATAATTGGCTTCCAGAGAGGCTATTACCAACGATAAGTTTACCGTCAATCAACTCGAGTTTGGACTCTGGAAGCCTACCCCACCATTGTTCAAATTCATCATGAGTCATAATAAACTCCCATAATACTATTTTGTAATCGTTTGAGCCTTTTCAAGCGAAGCCGGTATCATACAAGGATTCGTTATAATAACGGATTAAAAGCAATAACTACAAGGATTCGTTATAATAACGGATTAAAAGCAATAACTACAAGGATTCGTTATAATAACGGATTGAAAGCAATAACTACAAGGATTCGTTATAATAACGGATTAAAAGCAATAACTACAAGGATTCGTTATAATAACGGATTGAAAGCAATAACTACAAGGATTCGTTATAATAACGGATTGAAAGCAATAACTACAAGGATTCGTTATAATAACGGATTGAAAGCAATAACTACAAGGATTCGTTATAATAACGGATTAAAAGCAATAACTACAAGGATTCGTTATAATAACGGATTTAAAGCAATAACTACAAGGATTCGTTATAATAACGGATTTAAAGTAATAACTACAGGCAGATTCGTTGCTTATGAAAGGATTGAAAGTGAATAGCCCCAGGTTATACTGAAGGAAGCTTCAACCCTGAAAGGGTTGAATGTGAAGAGCAACTGGTGAAACATGGGGAAAAATGTAAAGCGCTTCAACCCTGAAAGGGGTTGGTTCAAGCCTAGATGCTAAAAGAGCAAAACCCTAACGGGTTATGTGCTTGATTCGTTTTCCACAAATACCATTCTAACCAAAAAAGCTTTGACTCCTTTGAATTAACACATCCCCAATTTCTTTTCCAAGTAGTGAATATTGGTGCCACCGGCTTGGAAAGTGGCATCTCTGAGCAAGCTTTTGTGTATGGGAATGTTGGTTTTGATGCCATCTATGATGATTTCATCCAAAGCCATTCTCATCCGTGCCATTGCCGAATCGCGGCTGTCACTGTGGGTGATGAGTTTGCCAACCATGGAGTCATAGTAGGGCGGCACGCGGTAACCGCTATAAATATGCGTATCGACGCGCACCCCAGGGCCGCCGGGCGCATGATAGCGGGAAATGATGCCAGGCGAGGGCAGAAAACTATCCGGATCCTCGGCATTGATGCGGCACTCCATGGCATGTCCATGAAAATGAATATCTTCTTGTTTATAATTCAACGGTTCGCCAGCCGCTATTCGCAATTGCTCGCGTACAATATCTATACCGGTGATGAATTCGGTAACGGGATGTTCAACCTGTAAACGGGTATTCATTTCAATGAAATAAAATTCCCCATTATCATACAGAAATTCAAATGTCCCGGCGCCGCGATAGCCAACATCTCGACAGGCTTGGGCACAACGTTCTCCAATTTCATGGCGCTTTTTTTGACTTAAACCGGGGGCTGGGGCTTCTTCTAACATCTTTTGATGACGACGCTGCATTGAGCAATCACGCTCGCCCAAGTGAATGGCATTGCCATAACTATCGGCCAACACTTGAAACTCTATATGTCTAGGATTTTCAAGAAATTTTTCCATGTACACTTGGTCATTACCAAAAGCAGCAGCGGCTTCATTGCGGGTTAAAGAAATGGCGTTAAGTAAGGCCGCTTCGCTACGCACGACGCGCATACCACGTCCACCCCCACCGCCGGCCGCTTTAATAATCACCGGGTAACTAATGTCGTGTGCCAACTGTAAATTCTTGTCCATATCCTCGTCAAGTGCGCCATCGGAGCCGGGCACACAGGGAACACCTGCTTTTTTCATCGCGGCAATGGCCGACACTTTATCCCCCATTAAACGAATGGTTTCTGGCCGAGGCCCTATGAAAATAAAGCCACTTTTTTCAACTTGTTCAGCAAAATCAGCATTTTCGGACAAAAAGCCGTAGCCCGGATGAATGGCAACAGCATCGGTGACTTCGGCGGCGCTAATGACGGCGGGAATATTCAGATAACTATTGGCTGACGGGGGTGAGCCAATACATACGGATTCGTCTGCCAGTCGTACATGCTTGAGATCACGGTCTGCGGACGAATGCACCGCCACAATTCTAATACCCATTTCTCGACAAGCCCTTAAAATTCTTAGGGCAATTTCTCCTCGGTTAGCGATAACCACTTTTGACAGCATGCACTTAACCTCTTTTTTTCAGTGATCGTTTTCAGTGAACAGTGATCAGTTATCAGTGATCAGTTATCAGTGATCAGTTATCAGTTTTCAGTTATCAGTGATCACTGACCACTGTTCACTGATTCATTCTAGGCTCAAGTTTTTGAATAGAAAAAACTTGAACCTAGAAATCAGTTTCAGTTATCAGTTTTCACAGGAGTGTGATCTTTATTCGATGCATACCTTAAATATAAAAATTGATTACAAATCAGTATTTTAAATTTACAACCTCAAATTGAGGTCACACTCTTTCACTGATAACTGATAACTGTTCACTGATAACTGATAACTGATAACTTATCACTGATAACTGATCATTGATAATGGTTACTCAATGACAAATAACGGCTGATCATATTCTACCGGTGCGCCGTTATCCACTAAAACCTTGGTGACAATGCCGGCCTTATCGGCCGTGATTTGATTGAGTATTTTCATAGCCTCAATGATGCACAAAGTATTTCCTTCATTGACCATTTGTCCTTCTTCAACAAACGCTTTGCTGGTGGGAGAAGCCGCTCGATAAAACGTGCCCACCATAGGTGAGCTAATGGTATGTCCCTTTGTCTCGTTGTCGGCTGACTCAGGCGGTGGAGAGGGCTGGGGTGAGGCTGGCACGGCTGCCGCTGGCGGCAGCGCGGTTTGTGGCATCACCACCGGCGCATTATGAGGATAACGACTGATACGCACGGAGTCTTCACCTTCGTGAATTTCTATCTCTGCCAGCCCAGACGCTTCAATCAGTTCTATGAGTTTTTCGATTTTTTCAAGTTCTATGAGTTTTTCGTTTTTTTCAGTATCCATGAAGCTACCTAGAATTCGACAAAATAGACAGTGCTGCTTGCAAAGCCAAGGTATATCCTTGCGCCCCGAGTCCGCTGATGACACCCGCTGCGATATCCGAAAAATAAGAAGGGTGTCGGAACGGTTCACGGGCATGCACATTGGACAAATGGACTTCAATAAACGGAATAGCAACAGCTAATAAGGCATCGCGCAAAGCGATACTGGTATGCGTGAAGGCGGCGGGGTTGATTATAATAAAATCAACCTGATTGTGGTGTGCCGCATGGATTTGTTCCAGCAATTCGTGTTCGGCATTGCTTTGAAAAGTGGTGAGGGTGTGTTGGTGCGCTTGTGCCAATTCAACCAGATGTTGATTAATGCTTGCCAAGGTGCTTTTACCGTAGTGCGTTGGTTCGCGCTCACCTAACAAATTAAGATTCGGGCCGTGTAGCACGACTATATTAAACATTTTGGGTTAAGTTTGGTTGGGGTTAATTAGAGTTATTATGAAATTATACGGAACGTATACTAATGAAAAATGAAAAATGAAAAATGAAAAATGATTAAATCAATGATAAGTAGATAATTTGGCTATGAATTATCTGAAAAGTTCAGTTTGTCATTTTCACAGATTTGAAGTACGTTCCGTATACTTCTTTCAGGGTAAAAATGATCGTTACTCGACTACAAACCGTCATGTCGTGTAGGGGCAATCCTTTATGGTTGCCCGAACGAAATGGTTGCCCGAACGAAATGGTTGCCCGAACGAAATGGTTGCCCGAACGAAATGGTTGCCCGAACGAAATGGTTGCCCGAACGAAATGGTTGCCCTCACCCAAAAGCGGTACGATATGGCATTGAGTGTTAGGGTGGGTGAGAGTGAAAAAAGCTTTTCAGTCATGTAATACGTATGCGTCTACAATACCACAATTTGAGTAAAAATGATGCTTATTAGTTAGAACACAGCAATTATAATTCTCTATAACAACCTGATTTAATTATATAAAAATTTTATTAGACGATACAGGCTTAAATCTCGACCTCATACTGGTCAGTTTTGAGGGCCGTATCGATCCATGACATCCCACTCAGAGCCTCATACCACTGAGAAATCCGATTTTTCCAAAAAATAGGATTTCTTTGACTTTTGGGTGGTACGGAAACTGGAGCGATCCCGCACTGCGCGTGAGGCGATAAATCGCCTACTACAAACGGGCCTTTTCCTTATTTTTAAGGGATGATATCTGTCTACGCACTTTTGGGTTCTAGGCATTGAACTGATAGAATCATTTATAAGATTCAATTTAACCCTTAATTCGCATTGACAAAATACGGTGAACAAAATGATGGTGGAAACCCCCGAACTCAAGACACTTTGCATCAGTTGCCTGCAATACAAGGGGCATCGCTCACTATGCCTACAGTGTGGTTATGACGAGCGTAAATATAAAGAACATCCTTTATATCTTAAGCCACGAACTCTTCTAAAAAATCAATACGTTATTGGAATTCCCCTCGGCCAAGGTGGGTTTGGCATCACTTATATTGGGCAAGATTTATGGTTGCAAAAAAAAGTCGCCATTAAAGAGTACCTTCCCGCGGCCCTTGCTACCCGTGATGTTTTCACATCGACTATTATCCCACTCAAAAAACAGGAAAATACTTTTAATAAAGGATTACAATTTTTTATTGATGAGGCCCGCAATCTCGCCAAATTTGACCATCCGAATATCGTCAGGGTGATTAATTTCTTTGAAGAAAATCAAACCGGTTATATGGTGATGGATTATTTGGAAGGCTTAAGTCCAGTAGACATTTTAACTCAAGCCGGCGGACGTTTACCGGTGGATGAGGCCTTAGCCATCATCTTACCCATTCTTGATGCTTTGGCAGAAGTTCATGCTCAACACATTTATCACCGTGATATTTCTTTACAAAATATTCGTATTTTAAAGTCGGGTGTGCCCATTTTGGTTGATTTTGGCGCGGCGCGGCATATTGTGGGTGAGCAGAGTTGCACGTTGGATTTGGTGCTAAAACATGGCTATTCACCGCTAGAACAGTATTCTGGCAAGGGAAAAATGGGGCCTTGGACGGATATTTATGCCGGTGGCGCGTCGTTATATTTGCTGATCACCGGCACATTGCCCCCAGCGGCGACTGATCGGTTTTGCGAAGATAGCTTAATAGCGCCCACTTCGCTGTGCGTGGAAATTGGAACGATAGTCAATGATGCCATCATGCGGGCACTGGCGATTAAATTTGAAGAGCGTTTTCAAACCGTTCAAGAATTTAAAGCGGCTTTGCTTGGAAGTGAGGCGGCTCTACTTCCGAGCACCCTTTCGGCGTTGCCGCCAGTGCCAACTCAATCCCGGCCGCAGTACGACAGGCGAAAAGGCAAGAGAAAAACGGTCGCTATGATTGCCGCAAGCGTGTTATTTTTATTAATGTTGTCGGGGGGGTTGCTGTTTTCTTTTCAACAACAAAACGCCCATCCGGTTAAACTTTTATTTGAGCAAGCACAGGCTCAGTGGGCGAGTGACAAATTGATGAAGCCGGCGGGTGATAATGCTTATGAAACTTATCATGAAATTCTTGAAATGGCACCGAATAATGCACAAGCGAAAGCGGGGTTGCTCAAAATGGCTGAACATTATCAGCACCTAGCCCGTGTTGCTCAGAAAAAGGGTAACTTAGAGGAAAGTTTTCATATGATTCAACAAGGCTTGCAGGTAATGCCGACACATAGAGGTTTGCAAGCTTATGAACAAAGCTTGAGACAGCAGATTGCACAACAGCAACAAGCTTTGGCGCGTGCTGCACAAGTGAAACAATTACTAAGTCAAGCCGCCCAACATTTAGCGATGTCACAACTTGAGGCCGCTTATGCTACCTATCAAGAAGTTTTTGCCATTGAACCTGACAATCAGCCGGCGCGTGCCAAAGTCCAACAGGTGGCCGAAAAATATGTGCAATTGGCGCGTACACAAAAAGGCAGTCTATCGAGTCGTTTGTCTTTTATTAATAAAGGATTAGCTTTATTTCCTAACCATCGTGGTTTGCTTGCGTTGAAACAAGCATTGAATGATGAAAAATTGGCACGACAACGCGAGCTGGAGGCAAAGCGGGCACGACAGCGCGAGCTTGAAGCAAAACGGGCACGGCAACGTGAGCTTGAAGCAAAACGGGCACGGCAACGTGAGCTTGAAGCAAAACGGGCACGACAGCGCGCGCTTGAAGCAAAACGGGCACGGCAACGTGAGCTGGAGGCAAAACGGGCACAACAACGACAGATTGAAAAATTGCTTAGAAAAGCGGAAATTCAACTTAAAGCGTTGCGCTTAACTACACCTAGCGGTAATAATGCTTATGAGACTTATCAAAATATATTGAGTATGGCACCCGACAATGGGCAAGCTCAAGCCGGATTGAGAAAAATTGCCGATCAATATGAACAACTGGCACATATTAAGCGAGATGATTTGCGAAAAAATTTGGCATTAATTGAAAAAGGTTTGAAAATTTTGCCCACACACGCCGGCTTGAAGGCACTGCGTCAAACCCTCATACAAAAAATGCAGCGTGTACAGCCTCGCCCCAACTCTCTCGGAGAAGGGAGAGAGGGCATATCAAGGCCGCGTGTGATAATACATCCTCACCCCAATTCTCAAGAAACCGCAGATAAGTCAAAGCCGCGTGTGACAGCACAGCCTCGTTCCAACCCTGTCCCTCAAAGGAGTACGCTGCCGCCCCAAGCGACAAGTTCATTGCCACCGCGCCGTATTGTGGTTGTACACCCTCGCCCCAAGCTTCTCCCTCAAGAGAGAAGGGACACCCCACCACCTCAAGAAAAACCGCCAGCGGCAGACAGCACCGTGCAAAATTTGCTTGCTCTGGCTCGACAACACTTTGAAGCGGCGCAATTTGAGGCTGCCATTCAAACTTATAGAAATGTTTTGAGGATTGCCCCCGGCAATGTGCAAGCCATAACCGGCTTGCAGCAAATGGCCTATCACTATGAACAATTAGCAAGGTTCCAAAATAAACAAGGCCATTTACAGAAAGGTTTATCTTTAGTTAAAAAAGGATTGGCAGCTTATTCCACGCAAAGTTTATTGGCGTTGCAAGGAGAAATCATCCGCCGTTTAAATGAAAAAACGCTTCCCGATGCGGAGCCTCCACGCCTCATTTTCACGCCTTCCTTTTAACAGGGAAAAGGAGCAAAGGGACAGAAGCAACGGAAAATGGGTATTACCAATGACCAAATACCAAATACCAAATGAAACACATTATTAGTCACCTTGCCGTGACAATCGCAGCCCTGTTATCGCCATCGACAAGCATTGCCCAAGAGCTTTGGATTATTCCCAATATCTTTGTTTCTTCAAGAAATTTTGAATATTCAGTGGTAAATGGCAATGTCCATGGTCATATTAACTCACTGGGGGGCGGTGTCACTGGCATTTACCGAAATTTTTACATAGATTTATCCGGCGAAAGAAACCTCTCAGTCAACGAAGAGTCAATTATTAATGGTTTGTCCAATACGATAGAGCTTGAGCGTACCGACTTTGCTGCCTCTATGGGTTATGCCATCAATGGTTCCATTAGTACGTTTGTGGGCTATAAATACGGCAAATCAACGCTTACTGAGTTAGCCTTTTCTCCCTTTGCGGGCGCAAAAACAAGTTTAGAAGGGAAAGGATGGTTTATTGGTGCCGGTGGTGGTTGGCAGGTTTATGACTGGGGTACTTTTTCATTCAGTGCAGCCTACGCCAAAATGGTTGCCAACTATAATTCATTCTCCTTTGGTACGGCTGAAGGAGATGCATCGGGCACCAGTTTAGGGATTAAATGGAAAGCGCCCTTGACGAATAATCTTTATTATGACTTGTCGCTGATACGCCATGATTATTATTATGAAGACTTTCGTGAACTTGACTTCGATATTTCAGAACAAATCCTCTCGTTGAGACTTGGCATATCGTATCGGTTTTAGAAAGCCTTGCTCAAACGTGGCGCTTTTTCTCAGCAAGAACTACAAGGATTCGTTATAATAACGGATTGGTACCGAGGTGGATTGAAATCCTTACAATAACTACAAGGATTCGTTAATAACTACAAGGATTCGTTAATAACTACAAGGATTCGTTATAATAACGGATTGGTACCGAGGAGGATTGAAATCCTAACAGTAACTACAAGGATTCGTTATAATAACGGATTGGTACCGAGGAAGACTGAAATCCTAACAATAACTACAAGGATTATTTAATAACTACAAGGATTCGTTATAATAAGGGATTAGTACCGAGGTGGATTGAAATCCTTACAGTAACTACAAGGATTCGTTAATAACTACAAGGATTCGTTATAATAAGGGATTAGTACCGATGAGGATTCAAATCCTAACAATAACTACAATAATAAGTTGCTTATAAAAGGATTAAACCCAAACACCACCACGATCTAATCCTTTATTATATACAATCCTTGTAGTTGCTTTTAGTACCGATGAGGATTCAAATCCTAACAATAACTACAATAATAAGTTGCTTATAAAAGGATTAAACCCAAACACCACCACGATCTAATCCGTTATTATAACGAATCCTTGTAGTTATTGAATCCTTGTAGTTATCCCAAGAGGACTGAAATCCCAACAATAACATTTCAGGAGAACTCAACATGAAATCTCAACATTTACTCACAATTCTTATATTAATCATGGCCTTACCCATCAACGCCGAAGTCAGCCTCGACGGCACTCTCGGCCGTGGCGGCCCGTTACCCGGCCCCGACTATCTCATTGGGGCCAAATTAGGCCAACAACGCGGCGGCAACCTATTCCACAGCTTTCGTGACTTCAATCTCAACCTGAGCGAAAGCGCCACCTTTTCAGGGCCTAACAACGTCCAAAACGTTATCAGTCGCGTCACCGGCGGTAATCCCTCAAACATAGACGGATTAATTCGCTCCACCATTCCCAACGCCGACATGTATTTTATTAATCCGTATGGGATCATGTTTGGGCCCAATGCACGGCTAGACGTGCAAGGCAGTTTCCACGCCAGCACCGCCGACTATCTGCGCTTTTCTGACGGAGGACGCTTTGAGGCTCGTCAGCCTAATAATAGTCTGTTGACGGTGGCGCCCATCGAGGCGTTTGGTTTTTTGAATACGCCACTGGCCCCCATTTCGGTTAAAGGACATGGCGAAGTCACCGAAGATTGGGAAAACCAATCCACCGGCCTCAGCGTGCCAAAAGGCAAAACCCTCTCACTCATTGGTAGCGGCATCGAAATCAAAAACGGCACTTTTTTCAAAAAAAATGATAGAACGCTCAACTTACCCCTTCTCCGGGCACCCTCTGGAAAAATTAACTTAACCAGCGTCGCCAGCCCCGGTGAAGTGATTTCAACCGAAGCCGGTTTTTTAGAGATATCATCATTTGAAAAATTGGCGGCCATCAAACTTTCAGATCATTCACTGGTGGATGTTAGTGGCAAAGGCAGTGGCAGTCTTTTTATTCGTGCTGGAAGTCTTGAATTGACCGAAAGTTATATCAGGAGTGAAAGGCTCCACGTTCAAGAGGGTGGAGTCATAGACAGCAAGACTGACACGCTCCACGCTCAAGAAGATGGAATCACAGACATTCAGGCCGACCATATGAGCTTGACAAATTCACACATTCAAAGTGTCACCAACGATGTCGGAAATAGTAACGCAATCGTTATCTTCGTAGCCGATACATTGACACTTTCTTCGAGTATTATTATTGGCAACTCGCACAGTAAGCAAACGAACGCCGGCAAAGGTGGAAAGATTCAGATAGAGGCGGAGCAAGTGAGGCTAGAGAATCAATCAAGTATTGCCAGTTCCACATTTGGGGCTGGAGAAGGGGGTACTATCACTCTTAAAGTGGCTGATACTTTGAGCATTTCCGGGAAACGTGAGACAAACCGGCCGAGCGGTATTGTGAGCAACTCGCACGCGACACAAGTCAATGCCGGTACTGCCGGACAGATTGAAATAGAAGCAGGCCAAATCCTGATAGAGAACGGAAGTATTGCGAGTAACACATTTGGTTTTGGAAACGGCGGCGCTATCGTTCTCAAAGTGGCTGAGACTTTAGCGTTGAGTGATGGCGGGAAGATTACTAGCGAGTCAGCGCGTCTTCCAGAAGCTATCAGCCTTCCGATAGGTCATGCTGGGCGTATTGAGATAGAAGCAAACCAACTAAGCTTAACGGAGCAAGCCAGAATTGCAGGTTCCACAGCAGGTGTCGGAGACGGGGGTACTGTCCTGATCAAAGTGGCTGACGTTTTAACACTTTCAAATCAGAGTCAGATTGGCGCCTTATCAAAAAGCGCTGAAGCCAATGCTGGCAAAGCCGGCGAAATCTCGGTGCAAGCACGCGCCATAAACCTAATAAACAATAGTCTCATAACGGCAGAAACCGCAAACGCCAGTGGGGGCAATATCACTGTCACCACAGCGGATTTATTGTATCTGCGGGGAGGGAAAATTACCACCAGTGTCAAGGGTGGTACCGGTGATGGTGGTAATATCACGATTTCTCATCCGGTGTTTGTGGTACTGAATCAAGGAGGAATCAAAGCACGAGCCGATGAAGGCCGAGGGGGAGATATTTACATTCAATCGGAGCAATTTGTGCGCTCTAATAACAGTCTGGTGAGTGCCTCTTCAAGATTGGGCATAGACGGGAACGTGGAGATTGACGCGCCGGAAATCAATATGGATGCGTTTTTGCTGGTGTTGTCGGGTAATTATATTGATGCCAGCGGCCAATTCCAACCGTCTTGCGACACACAACGAACTCATCAGAATCGTTTTGTGGTTAAGCCCTATGCCGGCCGCCGCGCCTCTCCTTCTGATTGGAAAGCGAGCCATTTATTGCTCAACCGCTCGGAAAAAACCAGCCACCGTCCGAAAACGGGGCCATTTCACCAGGTTTCTACTGGTAAACTTTCCATTAAGCCCGTCTTTCTATTGGCCCAATGTCAACCTCAACAGAAGGCACCGGTTAAAGCGGACCGAAAAAACAGTCCCGTGATTGACGAGCAGTTGTTTTTAAAAGCGTCAGCTTTGGCATGGAGTCCAAAGCTTCAGCTTTGGATAGAAATAGGCCGTCCAAAGCGGCCGTTTGTAGTAGGCGATTTATCGCCTGAAACGATTAAAAGTTTCTAGTTTCTAGTTTCTAGTTTCTAGTTTCTAGTTCATAGTTTGTAGTTTGTAGTTTGTAGTAGGCGATTTATCGCCTGAAACTGTTAAAAGTATCTAGTTTATAGTTTATAGTTTATAGTTTATAGTTTATAGTTCATAGTTTGTAGTTTGTAGTAGGCGATTTATCGCCTGAAACTGTTAAAAGTATCTAGCTTATAGTTTATAGTTTATAGTTCATAGTTTGTAGTAGGCGATTTATCGCCTGAAATGGTTCCTAGTACAGGAGGGCGGAAATATTCATACCACCCCTCAGCCAACGGCTAAAGCCGTTGTCTAAAAGCTTAAGTACCCTAAAGGGCACTATAAGAGAGTTAGTAGGCTTTAGCTTGACGATGCTTTCAGACAACGGTTTAGGCTAAAGTTTCGTTCCGCGAAACTTTAGCCTAAAATGCTGTTGGCTGTTGGTGGTATGGGGATTTCCGCTCTCCCGTACTAGTTTCTAGTTTCTAGTTTCTAGTTTCTAGTTTGTAGTTTCTAGTTTGTAGTAGGCGATTTATCGCCAGAAACTGTTCCTAGTACAGGAGGGCGGAAATATTCATACCACCCCTCAGCCAACGGCTGATGCTGTTGGTGGTATGGGGATTTCCGCTCTCCCGTACTAGTTTATAGAGTTTGTAGTTTGTAGTTTATAGTTTGTAGTAGGCGATTTATCGCCTGAAACTGTTATAGTTTATAGTTTATAGTTTAAAGTTTATAGTTTCTAGTTTGTAGTTTGTAGTTTGTAGTTTGTAGTTTGTAGTTTGTAGTAGGCGATTTATCGCCTGAAACTGTTATAGTTTATAGTTTATAGTTTAAAGTTTATAGTTTGTAGTTTGTAGTTTGTAGTAGGCGATTTATCGCCTGAAACTGTTCATAGTTTCTAGTTTATAGTAGGCAATTTATCACCCACTACTACAAACGGGGAAGTGGCTAAAGCCACTACTACAAACGGGAGAGTGGTTAAAGCCACTACTACAAACGGGGAAGTGGCTAAAGCTATTACTATAAACGGCCTTGAAAGTAGCTAAAGCCATTACTATAAATAATTTTAAAGATGGCTAAAGCCACTACGATAAACTGATAACTGATCACTGAAAATAAAAACGGATATGTCATTAACTACACTGATAAAAACCGGCCTCAACGCCTTATTAGATGGGCCAGTTATAGAAGCCCTTGGGCAACGGGCCGGCAATAAAGCCATTTCTGTTCTCCATGAGCATTTTACTTTTACCGCTTTTGAGATGGCGCATGCCTATCAAAAAAGTTATGGTTATGCCTTGGCGGCTATTGGGGCTGGTTTGGCGGCCCCTGAGGATAGGTTTAAATTTATACGACAACTTAAGCATTCTAAAGTGGAGCGTGAGTTTGCGGACCAAATCGAGGCCGTTTATTTGCGGCCGTTTGCGGCCCAGCGGGGTGTGCAAGACGAGGTTGCGCTCCAAGCGTTACGAAGTCAACTGATTGAATGTATTAAGGATTTAAGCAAATGGCCGCAGATTTTTTCCGCAGAAGAGCGGCCGTTGTCTGAGGCGGAGTTGGCGGCGTTTCTGAGTCATCGAGGCACTTTGGCAATTACTGATTTGGTGTTGGAGCAGTTGCGCGGTGTGCAAGCTAAGCTTGCTGTCGAAGATAATACCGGGTGTGAAGGGCTGCTGGATGAGACGTTGGTGGCTTTTTTTCGGCATGAGGAGTTGTTGGGTGACGCGGTGTTGTTTTTCTTTAGGGAGATACTTCGCAAGGAGCCGCGTGTTGAGAAAACGTTAGCGGCCTTAGAAAGAAAGGCGCTTTGGGCCGATGTGCGCGCTATTAAAAACACCCAACAGCGTCTCGTGAGCCGCTTGCAACGGCAGTTGGATGAGCAAGCGGCCGTTGTAAAGGCGGCCGTTGAGGCCGGTGATTTTGCGAAAGTGAGTCAATTGTCGCCACAGGTGGCGCGTTTGCAGGACTTTATTGCTGAGGTGCCGTCTAAGTTACAGGCCGCTCAGGCCGCTTGGCAACGTAGTCATCAGTCTTTGATTGCGTTTGCACAACGTTTTGAGAGTTGGGCTAAGTTGCTGGATAACAAGGTGGAGCAGGTGTTGGCGGCGATGGATGGGTTGCGTGGTACGGTTATTCGAATTGATGAGAATGTTGAGGTGTTGCTAGAGAAAGTTGATGAGTTAATGCGGCGGTTTGAGTTGTCGCCACAAATTAAAGCGCGTGATGAATTTACGCCTCATAATAGTCGTAGTCTGGCACTGATCCAACAAGCCGTGACTCAATTAAACGCGTTGGGCGTTCCGCCGTTTGGAAAAGCCGGGCTAGGAAAAATGTCCTGGATTTCGGCTCTCAAGGCTATCAAGGCTGGCAGTGTTTTGTTTTCGACAGGTAATGCCAACAATCTGACAGAGGCCGAGCGGTTGTTTGTCCAAGCGCGAAACAGTACCCAAGTGCCGGCCGAAAAGGCCTTAGCCTCTTTTAATCTCTTTCAGGTGCGGTTGCGGCGTAAAGCTTATGATGAAGCGTTGGCCGATTTACAAACCGCGATAGCAATTGATCCCAATTATGCGTTGCATGATGTTAATAAGTATCCTATGGTGCGGATACTCGGTGCCGGTGGCATGGGCTGCGTGTTTCTGTGCCACAATCAATGGGCAGAAGGCGATAAAGTGGTTGTCAAATGCTTTTGGGAAGGGCGCAAAGGAAGCCACCAACAGATTTTCGGCGAAGCAATGATTATGCGTAAAATCGCCGGCGCGTATGTGCCAACGCCATTAGATTCTGGTTATGTTAATGCTGTCCAACAAGAACGCCCGTTTTTTGTAACGGAATATATTGAGGATGCGTTGGATGGCGAAACCTGGCTAAAAAAGCATGGCAAACTCGATGTACCAACCGGTATTGCCGTCGGGATACAAATTGCGAAAGGCCTTCAAGTAGCGCATGAACACGGGATTTATCATTTGGATATTAAGCCCGCCAATTTGTTATTTAAAGAAACAGAAACGGGCTTAATGGTCAAAATAATTTATTTTGGATTAGCACGAATAGCAACGTCTTTAAAACAACAAGCCTTGTCGCGCAGTCGTGCCAGTTCCATGACGCAAATGGCGCAAGGCATCTTTTTTGGCACGTTGTTCTATGCGCCACCAGAACAATTTGGAGAGACTCAATATGGTCAACCCGGCGCGAAAAGCGATTTGTTTTCGACAGGGGCAGCGTTGTATCGGTTAATGACTCAAGAAAGTCCACAAAACCTGAACCCGTTGCGCTTAGCCGACGCACCGGCCGAGTTATTTCAGTTATTGTGTGAATGCAAGGAAGAAAACCCAGCGCAGCGGCCAGAATCGGCACAACTGGCAAGCCGTTTAGAAGCCCTTCCACAGGTGGAAACCGAGGCCGACTTCGCAGAAGTGCAACGCCGAAAGGCCCAACAAGCGGCCATCAGAGAACAAGTTACCGAGCAAAAACCGCGTCGAAAGGCCCAACAAGCGCCTAAGCCAAAAAAACCTCGCTTGCCTTTAAAGAGTGATAGGTTTGGCGAGCTTCGTGTAGTTTGTAGTAGGCGCTTTAGCGCCTTGCGTTTGTAGGAGTTGTTTAGCGCCTTGCGTTTGTAGTAGGTGCTTTAGCGCCTTGCGTTTGTAGTAGGTGCTTTAGCGCCTAAGTACATACTACATACTACAAACGACATAACGACATACTATAAATTATAAACTATATACTAGAAACTTTTCTAGTTTCAGGCGCTAAAGCGCCTACTACAAACTATAAATTCTAAACGAGATACTAGATACTTTTTCTAGTTTCAGGCGCTAAAGCGCCTACTACAAACTAAAAATCCAAACATAACAAGGATAAATGATGCTACGGGTTTATGTATTCCCAACCGTCATTATATGGTCGATAATTCGGCTAAGCCTTTGTAGAAAAAGGGAAATATTTCACTATCAATCGGCCTCGTCAGTTTGGCAAAACATTTTTACTCGCCAAACAACTCAACCAGCGTGATGATTGTGTGGCGTTGAAGATTAGCTTTGAGGGAATTGATGCAGAGACGCATCAGCATCAGGAAAGCTTTATCGCTGAATTTCTAATCATGATAGCCCATCGCCTTGAGTTTTTGGGCTTTGAGCATCTGTCGCAATTGACTGAAGAACATCGCCCTTCGATCACTCACCTACCCGCGTTATCTCGCTTCATCACACAGTTGGTGGGAACGATGCCCAGCAAATCGTGGGTGTTGATGATAGATGAAGTGGATAAAAGCAGTAACAATCAGTTATTCTTATATTTTTTGGGTATGTTACGGAATAAATACCTAACCAGAGACGAGGGTGAAGAAACCTTCCAATCAGTCATTTTGGCCGGCGTACATGATATAAAAACGCTCAAGGCCAAAATTCGCCCGGATGCAGGAAGTGGGAGGTACAACAGTCCGTGGAATATTGCGATTGACTTTAAGGTGGATTTGAGTTTTGCGCCTGATGAGATTGGGACAATGTTGCACGATTACAGCCTTGATAAGCAGATATCGCTTGACATCTCGGCGATTGCGGCCCGATTATATTACTATACCGCCGGTTATCCCTATTTGGTCAGTAAGCTGTGTAAATTGATAGATGAAGAGATTGTTCCAAATCGCCTCGAAAAAAAATCTTGTTTCTAGTTAGATATACTAATGAAAACTGAAAACTGAAAAATGACTTATTTAACCTAAGTCTATAATTTAATTATGTAGTTTGTAGTAGGCGATTTATCGCCTGAAACCGTGAAAAAAATCTTGTTTCTAGTTAGATATACTAATGAAAAATTAAAGAAAATTTCATTTTCACGGATTTGAAGTAGGTTCCGTATACTAGAATCTTTTTATAGTTTCAGGCGCTAAAGCGCCTACTACAAACTACAAACTACAAACTACAAACTACAAACTACAAACTACAAACTACAAACTATAAACGTTTGGGAAACTCAAGAAGAACAAGGGAGTTTTCATCGTCTGAATAATCGTCCAGAAAAAGGCATTAGTGTTACCTCATATCGGTGTGAAACACTAGCAAATGCTTTGGAAATGGATGTGGAGATGCGTTGATTAGTACAACGAATTACGGGGATAAACGAATTGAATTTTTTGGAAACTTATTCGGGTGTGTTTCACTTGTGCTTTTAGAAGGTTTTATTGGTAAGCACTTCAATAACCCGACACTTGAAATCCTTTTTTATATACAATCCTTGTAGTTGCTGTTTTCGATAGGGCCTTCAACCAAATCAACAGAATAAATTCTATAACATGGCCCTCAAAAAAAACCGCTTTAAAAAGACACCTTAGCATGGTAAGCACTTCAATAACCCGACACTTTAAATCCTTTTTTATATACAATCCTTGTAGTTGCTGTTCATTTTTCATTAGTACAAACCGTGTCTTCACTTAGCTTATATATAACACTATGAAAATACTCATCATCGGCAGTGGCGGCCGTGAACATGCCTTAGCATGGAAAGCGGCCCAATCAGACAAAGTCACCAAAGTCTTTGTGGCTCCCGGCAACGCTGGCACGGCACAAGAAGCGAAACTAGAAAACGTTCCAATTAAAGCAGACAACGTGTCTACCCTCGTCAAGTTTGCCCAAGACAATGCGATTGATTTAACCATCGTTGGCCCAGAAGCGCCGCTGGTTTCTGGAATTGTTGATGAATTTCAACAAGTTGGCCTACGTTGTTTTGGGCCTAGCAAAGCGGCCGCACAATTGGAAGGCTCTAAAGCCTTTACTAAAGACTTTCTCTCCCGTCATCAGATTCCTACCGCCGCCTACGCTAATTTTACTGACTTAGAAAAGGCGATAGCCTACATTCGCGAAGTTGGTGCGCCGATTGTGGTGAAAGCGGATGGTTTAGCGGCCGGTAAAGGCGTGATTTTGGCCCAAACGGAAGAGGAAGCGATTACCGCCGTGCAACATATGCTGGCGGGTAATGCTTTTGGCGACGCCGGGCATCGTGTTGTCATTGAAGCGTTTTTACAAGGCGAAGAGGCCAGTTTTACTTGTCTGGTAGATGGAGAACATATTCTCCCGTTGGCGACTTCTCAAGATCATAAGGCCCGCGACGAGGGCGATAAGGGCCCCAACACGGGCGGCATGGGGGCCTATTCACCGGCCCCCGTTGTTACAAATGAAGTCCATGCGCGAATTATGGCCGACATCATAGAACCGACTGTGCGTGGTATGGCGGCCGAAGGCTACCCTTACACGGGCTTTTTATATGCTGGATTGATGATTGATGCTCAAGGCCTTCCAAGTATATTAGAGTATAATTGTCGGTTTGGTGATCCAGAAACGCAACCTATTCTGCTACGGTTGCGCTCCGATTTGGTTGAGCTTTGTTTGGCAGCGCTGGATAATCGCTTGCATGAAGTTGAAGCGAGATGGGATGAGCGTACTGCTTTGGGCGTGGTGTTGGCGGCCGGCGGTTATCCTGGTTCTTATGGAAAAGGCTTTGTTATCAATGGTTTGACAGAGGCCGCGTTGTTAGATGGTAAAGTCTTTCATGCCGGCACGGCCGAGAAGGAAGGGCAAATTGTGACGGCGGGTGGACGGGTATTGTGTGCCTGTGCATTAGGAGAAACGGTGCGTGAAGCCCAAGCTGAAGCTTATGCGTTGGTTAAGCCGATTGGTTGGGAGGGCGTGTATTTTCGTACTGATATTGGACATCGGGCGGTGGCGCGTTTGTAAAAGCAACTACAGGGATTCGTTATAAGAAAGGATTTAAAAGCAACAACTACAGGGATTCGTTTAAAAGCAACTACAAGGATTCGTTATAATAACAATAACTACAAGGATTCGTTATAATAACGGATTAAAAAACCATAACGACAGGCCGATTAGTTGCTTATGAAAGGATTAATTTCATCGCCTACAAGTTAGTTGTCAGCCGCGGTTTTGACAGAGTTATCATTTGGTAAAACAATAACTACAAGGATTATTTGCTTATGAAAGGATTAATTTCATCGCCAACAATTTGTCATCCTTGTTTATATGAAATCCTTGTAGTTGCTTTTAAATCCTTTTTTATAACGAATCCTTGTAGTTGCTTTTAATCCTTTTTTATAACGAATCCTTGTAGTTGCTTTTAAATCCTTTTTTATAACGAATCCTTGTAGTTGCTTTTAAATCCGTTATTATAACGAATCCTTGTAGTTGCTTTTAAATCCGTTATTATAACGAATCCTTGTAGTTGCTTTTAAATCCGTTATTATAACGAATCCTTGTAGTTGCTTTTAATCCTTTTTTATAACGAATCCTTGTAGTTATTGCTTTTAATCCGTTATTATAACGAATCCTTGTAGTTGCTTTTAAATCCGTTATTATAACGAATCCTTGTAGTTGCTTTTAAATCCGTTATTATAACGAATCCTTGTAGTTATTGCTTTTAATCCTTTCTTATAACGAATCCTTGTAGTTGCTTTTAATCCTTTTTTATAACGAATCCTTGTAGTTATTGCTTTTAATCCGTTATTATAACGAATCCTTGTAGTTGCTTTATAACGAATCCTTGTAGTTGCTTTATAACAAATCCTTGTAGTTAGTTATTTACCGTAGTCTGCCACTTTCTGCAACCCGACTTGCTCAAGCAAACTAACACGAGCTTGGCGTAGCTTTTGACTTGGAGACTTCCGAATTTGCTCAGACAAGGAATCCAACGCGTTGTACCAAATACCCTGTTGAGCATAAACGAACGGTAAATCCTCTTCGACAGTGTACTCTGTCGCCGCAGACAACTGGGCAGAAGAATCAACACGCATAATGGTGCCCGTCGCCTTAATATCTAAGCTAGGGTAATCAGGATGACAAGCGATCGACAAAGTCCATTGATACTCAACACCCTTTTCCAAACGGAAATCGGGTTCTACTTGTGAAAGAGGCAAAGCTTGAATACCAGCGGAAACCGACATTTTAAGCGTCTTCTCAATAAGCGGATCGGAAAATTCAAAATTATTGGTGTCAGGCACTTTATCCAAGATAAAAGTAAACTCAGCCTCTGACAAGGGCTGAGAAACCCACCAATACAACGTCGGTTGAGCATCAAGAGTTTTGCCAGTCTGTTTAGGCACTAACAAACGCAAAGCAAAATCATCTTTTACTTGCTGACAGGCACCACGCAAACCACGCAAACCACGCAGCCCACGCAAACCACGCAAACCACGCAGCCCACGCAAACCACGCACATTAGACTTGAACTCGCGGGTGATTTCACCTTGCCCGGTTGATTGGTATTTGATATCGCTTACCGCTACCCGGCTTGGTGGCGGTTTGATTTCGGCGGCAGCCGCCACCGTCGGTGCCGGTTTGATTTCTGCCGCCTGAGACGGTTCGGGGTTCTGGGAACTTGGGGGTGAATGTTGGCACCCGCCAAAACCCACCATTGAAATACCAAAGGCAAGCCCGGCGGCTAGACGGAATGATACGGAGTTGATATTATTCATAACTGTTTCCTTTCACAATGTTTGAAACTATTAACGATAGTCGTCAAATCAATAATATTTGTCCCACAAACCTCCAAAGTTTAACCTAAACAAGTGTGCGTGACATGTATAATAAAAATTTAGCATAAATTTGAATACCTATCAACTTGAAAACGGTTGTGCGCTTACCACCTATCAGTTTGTAAAAGTCATTATTTTTTAACACTTCAGTTTACAGAGTACCACTTCAGTCACACAGACTCATCAAGCTAACGAAAATCTCTGTGAAACTCTGTGTAGCTCTGTGTCTCTGTGTTGAATAATTCATTTTTCATTTTTCACTTTTCATTTTTCATTTCCGATATGTTTCCACTAAAAATTTTTTTCAGCCCACTGACGTTCAGATTAGTCCTCACATCACTCCTCTGCAGTGTGATATTTTTTTCAAACGAGGTGGCAGCCACTCACGCCACCGACTTCTTGCGACAAGGTGAAGACTTTTACCAACGCGGTGACTTTGCACAAGCCATTAATCAATGGAAAGCCGCCCTGAATGAGACTCAACCGGGTAGCCGTCAGCACTTTAACCTACTGATTCGCCTAGCGGCGGCTTACCAAAAAGTAGGCCATTACCGCGTTGCCTACGATATTCTCCAACAAGCGCTATTTTTTGCAGAAAGCAGCGGCATAGCCGCACAGCAAGTCCTAGTGCATAGCTATTTAGGCGATATTTTGCTCGCTATGCAGCAACCAGACGCGGCAAAAGCATACCTTGAAAAACATCTGGCTTTAGCGCGTACCTTGGATAACCATCATATTTTAGCGCATTTATTAAATAATCTTGGTAATGTCGATAGTGTCAATCAAAATTATACCGAGGCGCTGCAAACTTACCAAGAAGTGGCCGAAATAGCCGAACGACTTGACGATACCGCGCTACAAATCCAAACGTTAAACAATCTCGCGCAAGTTCACCTCAAACTGAACAATTTGGAAAACAGCACCGCATTGCTAGAAAAAGCGTTGTCACTCGTATCTCAACTGCCCGATAGTTACGACAAAGCATTTTACCTACTTGGCTTGGGACAACTCGCACTGCGGATAAATCCTCCCTACGCCCCCATTTCGCAAAGGAGGGCCGGGGAGGATTTGATTTTCAGGCAAGTTTTACAACTTGCCAAGCAATTCCAAAACACGCGATTGATGTCTTATGCCAAAGGGCTGTTGGGGCAACTCTATGAACGTGAGCGGCGTTATCCTGAAGCCATGCGACTGACTCGTGAAGCCCTATTCTTTGCTCAAAAAATTCCCGATCTGTTATATCTCTGGAAATGGCAACAAGCGCGTCTTTGGCAAGCACAAGGCAATTTGGAGGGCGCCTTGGCGGCCTATCAACAGACACTCGCCTATTTACAACCTATTCGCACCGAATTAACGACCGGCCAGCGCAACGCGAGAGAAATGTTTTATGAGCGCATACGCCCTATTTATTATGGCTTTGCCGATGTCCTGCTACAACAAGCGGCCGCAGCTTTATCATCATCACAAAAAGCCAAACGGTTGGCTCAAGCCAGAAATGTTATAGAACAACTGAAAACGGCAGAATTGCAGGATTACTTCCAAGATGAGTGTGTGTTAGCCCAAACCTCGATCACCACATTGGATGAACATCTGGCGCAACAAAAACACACGGCCGCCCTTTATCCCATTTTACTACCGGATCGCACCGAGTTATTGCTTAGCTTACCCGATGGTATCCATCAAACCGTGATACCGGTGGACTATGACACGCTAGGGCAAACGGTGCTAGAATTTCGTCGAAATTTACAACGCACCGTGAAGGGCAGTTTTATTAACCAAGCCAAACAACTTTACCAATGGTTAATCGCGCCGATTAAGGCAAAACTCGCAGCACACCATATCAACACATTAGTGATTGTACCGGACGGCCCCCTACGAACAATACCGATGGCGGCCCTATATGATGCCAAGGAAAAGCGGTTTTTATTCCACCATTTTGCGCTTGCCATCACGCCCGGTTTAACGCTCACTGAGCCTCGGCGTTTGCCAAGAAAGAATGTGAGCATTTTGCTTAATGGTTTATCTGAGGCAGTGCAAGGATTTCCACCATTGCCCAGTGTTATCCAAGAAATCAATACGATAGACAGTATTTTTTCCAACAGTACCGTATTGCTTGATCAGGCCTTTTCACTGAACAGTGTCAACTACGCTTTGCAAACTACCCCTTATGAAATTATCCACATTTCCTCACACGGGCAATTTGATCGCAATCATAAGCAAAGCTTTTTGCTCACTTATGATGACAAACTGACGATGGATCATCTGGAAGATTTATTTCAACTCAGTAAGTCAAGAAAAGAGAAAGTCGAATTACTCACGTTAAGTGCTTGCCAAACTGCGGTAGGCGATGAACGCGCCGCTTTGGGGCTGGCTGGCGTGGCGATTAAAGCCGGGGCAAGAAGCGCGTTAGCCAGTTTATGGTTTGTGGACGATGAAGCCACTTCGCAATTGATAGCCGAATTTTACCGACAACTCAAAAACCCAGCCCTGTCCAAGGCACAAGCACTCCAAAATGCCCAGAAAAAACTGGCAGCGCAACGTAAATTTCGCCATCCGGCCTATTGGGCACCGTTTTTGTTAATTGGAAACTGGCTGTAAAATAACGTAAGGGGCGTTGCCCCAGGCCAAAAATCCGATGTCTTAAAGACATCGGATTTTTTGAAAGTTAGCCAGCACCAACGGGGCGACATTAATGATTAATGATTAATGATTAATGATTAATGATTAATGATTAATGATTAGCCCCAACGGGGCGACATTAATAAAGCCAGGGGCACCGCCCCAGGCAAGCCCCTTTGGTGCGTATTAATGATTAATGATTAATGATTAATGATTAATGATTAATGATTAATGATTAGCCCCAACGGGGCGACATTAATAAAGCCCCAACGGGGCGACATTGCGAGATTTTTTAAACTAACCATCTAATCTGAACTATGTCAAAAACTTATTTAACCCGTTGGTTTTCTAAAATCTCTGGGCGATTTCCCCTCAGAGTCGTCCTCATTGTACCGTTTATCCTCCAACTCCTTGTCGTGGTAGGACTCATGGGCTATTTCTCATTTGGCAGTGGACAAAAGTCGGTCAACGCAGTGACGAGTGAACTACGCGACGAGATCACGGCCCGCATTGAACAACATTTGCTAACTCATTTAGACACCGCGCATTTTGTCAATCAAATGAATGTCGATGCCCTGACTCTTAGCCTTTTGGATATAACAGAGCCTATTGCCGTACAACGCCATTTTTGGCAACAACTACAACAACTTGATAATGTGAGTTACATTTCGTTTGCCGGCGAACAAGGACAATACATTGGGGTTGAACGCAGTGAAGTTCATAGTGCTGCTATTGGTGAAAAAAAGGCCGATAAGTTTTATCTTTATACCGAAAAAACTAAACATTTGGCTGATAATAAGGGCGGACGACAGAAATTAATCCTCAACATCAAAAATTATGATCCGCGCCAGCGGCCTTGGTATATCTCCACCAAAGCCGCCAAAAAACCCATTTGGAGTGAGATTTATTCTTTAATTGATGAAAAAAATCTGACAACGGCAGTGACTCAAACAGTCTCCGCTAATCAACCTTACTACGATGACACGGGCACTTTTCGAGGTGTTTTGGGAACGGATATTTTTCTCTCACAAATCAGCGAGTTTTTGTCCACTTTAAAAATTGGTCAGACAGGGGAGACGTTTATTATGGAGCATTCTGGCTTAATAGTGGCCTCTTCAATGCAAGAAAAACCCTACCTTATCAATCCTAAAAACCCCGAAGAAGTGCTACGGCTCTGTGCTTATGAGAGTAAAATGCCCTTGATTCGTAAAGCCGCACGGTATTTGCTGGATCGCTTTGGCGAACTGAATAATATTACAAAAAGTGAACAACTGGAATTTGAGCTTGAGAGGCAGCGGCAATTTTTACAAGTCAAACCATTCCAAGATGAGCGGGGCATTGATTGGTTAATTGTTGTAGTCATACCCCAAAGCGATTTTATGGAACATATCAATGCCAATATACGCCTAATGTTTGTCCTGTTTATGGTCACTTTATTGGCCGCCACGATAGTAGGCGTTTTTACCGCCAGATGGGTGATAAAACCTATCGTCTCTCTCAAAAATGCCGCTGTGAGACTTTCCAATGGTGAATGGGAACAGGAATTACCCACTACGCGTTCTGATGAAATCGGGGTGCTTGCCCAGTCGTTTAAATGGATGGCAATGCAGTTGAAAGAACTCTTTGAGCATCTGGAACACAAAGTCTCTGAACGCACCGCGCAATTGAAACGAAAAAATGAGTTGATTCGCAAAGTATTTGGGCGTTATTTGACTGATGAAGTTGTCGATACCTTACTGGATACCAAATCAGGTTTATCTCTCGGCGGTGAACGGCGAGAGATTACTATATTAACCTCCGATCTCAGAGGATTCACCGCGCAATCTCATCGTTTACCGCCGGAACAAGTGATTAAAATCATTAATCTCTATCTGGAAGAAATGACAGAGGTAATTAGCCAATATCAAGGAACGATTGATAAATTTATGGGCGATGGCATTTTAGTCCTGTTTGGTGCCCCGGTAGCCAGAGATGATGATCCAGAAAGAGCAATTGCTTGTGGAGTTGCTATGCAGTTGGCGATGAATAAAGTCAATGAGCAACTTCAAGCACTGGGCTTTGCTTCCTTGGAAATGGGTATCGGTATCAATACGGGCGAAGTTGTTGTGGGCAATATCGGTTCCGAAAAACGCACCCAGTATAGCGTGTTAGGTAATGAAGTCAATTTGACCTATCGTATTGAATCTTATACAGTTGGTGGTCAGATATTCATTTCAGAATCCACCTTAAACAAGGTTGGCGACCTCGTTAAAATCCAGTCTGAAAAAACGGTCAAGCCTAAAGGCATTCAACAGCCGATCACTATTTATGAAGTGGCAGGCGTTGGTGGAAAATATAACCTTATCTTACCTAAAGAAAAAGAAGCTTTTCTCCTATTGGAGGATAAAATCCCACTCCAATGCGCCGTGCTTGAAGGCAAACATCTGAGTGATCAGTTGTTGAGTGGCTATATGCTCAAACTCTCGGCTAAGAGTGCTTTAATTCACTGCGAGGTGGAAAAAAGTTTGATGCCTGAACCCTTGAACAATCTGAAGATCAACCTCCTTATACCCGGTCAATCGGCGGCCAGCGAAGACATTTATGCCAAGGTGTTAAGTAAAGAGGTTGATGAAAAGCATTTACATGTCCGTTTTACCGCCGCTATCCCGACTGAAGTGACAAGACAGTTTGTTGCACTTTACCGGTTAGAATGGACACCCGATTTATCGGTCAATCATTCTACCATTGATGAGCAACACCAGCAGTTATTTATCAAAACGAGAGAGTTGATAACATCGATAGGTACTGGTCAATCTGAGGTTGTTGCTGAAACCATTGCCTTCTTAGAAAATTATGTCATCACCCATTTTGAGACTGAAGAAGGCTATATGAAGCAATGTGATTATCCTCACTATGCGATCCATAAAGCACAACATGCGAAATTCATTGAAAACCTCAATGAATTCAAAAAAGAGTCTCATAGCCATCCGGAAGAACACTTATATTTAGCCCTAAAAATTCAACGAACGCTTGTCGATTGGCTGATTCTTCATATTGGTCAATCCGATAAACAATTGGCAACGTTTCTGGAATCGAATAAGTAGCTTTAGCCACTTACCGTCTATAAAAAAATTTCAACACGGAGTCCACAGAGTACCACAGAGTCTCACAGAGTTGTTCAGAAATAATTTCTCTGTGAAACTCTGTGTAACTCCGTGTCTCTGTGTTGAAGAATTTCAATTATGGGCCATAACTTAATTTAAAAACATTCAAAACGTTTTATGGCCCCCCAATCAGAACATAACTACATGGAATGCGAATATCTTAGCCTAAAAAAGACTTATAAAATGACTTTCAATGAAGAAACTAGAAACGATAAACGATAAACGATAAACGATAAACGATAAATCTATATCAATGTCTAAAATGCCGCATTCCTGTGAACACCATCGCTATACCATGTTTATCTGCGGCCGCTATCACTTCGTTATCGCGCATAGAGCCACCCGGTTGAATGACGGCGGTAATGCCAGCTTCAGCGGCTGCATCAATACCGTCCCGAAATGGAAAAAACGCATCGGATGCCATCACGGAGCCTTTTACTTCTAATTGTTCATCATCCGCCTTAATCGCGGCAAGCTTGGCACTATAAACGCGGCTCATTTGCCCCGCCCCGATGCCAATCGTCATACCCTCTTTGCAATAAACGATGGCATTGGATTTAACAAACTTGACCACTTTCCAAGCAAATAACAAATCCAGTAACTCTTTCTCCGTCGGTTGGCGTTGCGTGACTCTTTTCAAGTCGGCCGCCGTTATGGCCCCCAAATCGCGTTCTTGTACCAACAAGCCGCCATTAATTCGTTTAAAGTCTAAAATATCCCCTGGCCCCGAAATATCCCCTGGCTCCCCTTTTTCAAACGAGGGCGCTGACGGTTTATTATCCCAAATACCGGTGGCTAACACGCGCACATTAGTCTTAGTCGCTAAAATCGGCTTAGCCTCTTCGGCCACTTCGGGCGCGATAATAACCTCAACAAATTGACGATCAATAATCGCCTTGGCCGTTTGTGCGTCTAAGGTGCGGTTAAAAGCGATAATGCCGCCAAAGGCTGAAGTTGGATCCGTTTTAAAAGCTCGCTCATAGGCCTTCAAAATATTTTCGCCAATCGCTACCCCACAAGGATTCGCATGTTTTACAATAACGCAAGCCGGCCCGTCAAAAGACTTAACACACTCCAAAGCCGCATCCGTGTCTGCAACATTGTTATAAGACAATTCCTTGCCTTGCAACTGCGCGGCCGTTGCCACACAAACTTGTTGGGGACTCGATTCCGCATAAAAGGCCGCTTTTTGATGTGGGTTTTCGCCATAACGCATGGCCTGTACTTTTTGGTATTGCAAACTGAGACTGGGCGGAAAATCCTTATTTTCTTCGCCGCTCCCAAGCCCTAAATAGTTGGCGATGACACCATCATAGTGGGCCGTGTGAGCAAAAACTTTGCATGCCAAAGCAAACCGAGTCGCCTCCGTGACGGCCCCATTATTGGCTCTCATTTCTTTCAAGACTGTGTCATAATCACTGGCATCAACCACCACCGTGACGGCCGCATAATTTTTAGCGGCCGAACGCAACATGGCGGGGCCGCCAATATCAATATTCTCAATCGCCGTCGCCAAATCACAATCCGGCTTAGCAATCGTTTGTTCAAACGGATATAAATTAACGACCAGCAAATCAATGGGAACAATGCCATGATCAGCCATCACAGCCTCATCAACGCCGCGCCGCCCCAGCAAGCCGCCATGAATTTTCGGATGCAACGTTTTCACCCGGCCGGCCATCATTTCTGGAAAGCCCGTATAATCAGAGACTTCCTTTACAAAAATGCCATTATCGGCAAGTAATTTAGCCGTGCCACCGGTGGACAAAATCTCCACGCCGGCTGCATTTAAAGTGCGAGCAAATTCGACAATACCCGATTTATCAGATACGCTAATGAGTGCCCGTTGAATACTGGACATACCATTCTCCTTAATTGGTCATTGGTAATGCGAATTAAGAATGAAAAAGGAAAAATTTATAAAATAACTTTCAATGACGATGTTTTTATAAGTTATTGATTTTATCAGATTCAATTTAACCCTTAATTCGCATTGGTAATTGGTAATTGGTAATTGATAAAGGATGACTTTTTAATGAGCCTTACGGCCTTTAACCATAAATATTTAATGGGTTTTCAATCGACTGATTATGACTGGCTCGCATTTTCATTTTCACGGTTTAAAAATACGTTCCGTATAGTGGCGTAGCTCGTTAAGAAAAATGCCTTTTACCGCTTTTGTTCCTTATGCCCATCACGTCACTCACTGCCCTTTGACAAAAAACCTTGGGGTAGCCACCCAGAACGTAGTGAACCTTCGGTGTGCTTTGCTAAACCCACCATTTATCTTTTCGTTGAGTAGTATATAATGATAAGCTACAAACGTACATTTTCAAATTTTCTTGTTTTTATACTCAAAAAGGGAACAAATTTTCAGGCAAAAGTACAGCGAAGCGAAACTTTTGCCTTTCAGGCTAAAGTTTTTCGGAGAAAAACTTTAGCCTGAAAAGGACTTTTTGAGAAACAAAAATAATTTAAGTAACTACCGAAAAGCCCCAACGGGGCGAGATTAATATAGCCTGGGGCAACGCCCCAGGAAATCCAAGTTATAGCCACGTTGAGTATATTAATTGGAGAAACAAAAATGTCAGGCCATTCTGAACTTGGACAACTCTTGGATGCCGTCAACAAAATCGCGCAAGCGGCCGGAGAACGCATCATGGAAGTCTATGCCACTGACTTTGAAGTGGAACAAAAAGACGATAACTCCCCTTTAACTATGGCAGATATGGCCGCACATGAAACCATCATAGCCGGATTAAAAAAAATCACAGCCGATTTGCCAATATTGTCTGAAGAATCCGCCAAGATTCCCTACTCTGAACGTACCACTTGGCAACGTTATTGGCTAGTCGATCCACTCGATGGCACTCGTGAATTTGTGAAACGCAATGGTGAATTTACGGTCAATATTGCCCTGATTGATGATCACAAACCGATACTTGGCGTAGTGTATGTGCCCGTGACGGGTGTCACCTATTTTGCTTCGACAGAGACAGGGGCATTTAAACGTTCACCCGAACAATCGCCGCAACCTATTAAGGTACGATCTTGCCCAACAAATCGCTTGATAGTCGCGGGCAGTCGTTCCCATGCCAGTCCCTCTTTACAAAAATTTATCGACGGATTGGGTGTAGAAGTGGAACTGGTCAGTATTGGTAGTTCTTTAAAAACTTGTTTAGTGGCCGAAGGTAAAGCCGATGTTTATCCTCGCTTTGGGCCGACTTCGGAATGGGATACCGCCGCCGCCCATTGTGTGGTTGAACAAGCCAGTGGCTATTTGACCGATACCCAGTTGCAACCGCTGCGCTACAATACCAAAGACTCGCTCCTAAACCCGTATTTTTTTGTATTTGGTGACGCTAACAAAGATTGGTCACGCAATATAGCACACGCGCTGTCAACCTAATTGAAAAGTTGCTATTATGACCATTGTATAACAAACAAGAACGCGGATAAAAAGAGCCAACGGCTAAAGCCGTTATCTAAAAGCTTAAGTACCCTAAAGGGCACTATAAGAGAGCTGATGCCGTTGGCTGATGTGGTCTCGAAACGGGAGCGATCCGGCACTAGTACTCTATCAATGTTCTATTAACGGGTAACAGGTTTTAACTTGGCACTGGGCATTACCAAGAAGGAAAAGGGAAATGAAAAAACACATCTCAATCATCCTCATACCATTAATGGTAGGAGTATTTAGTCATCCGAGCTTTGCCGCCAATGAAGCCCTTGTCAAAAAACTCAAAAGAACTAAAAAATGCAATAAATGCGATTTAAGCGGTGCTAAACTCAACGGCGCGAGATTGGTACGGGCGAGATTACGAAAGGCCAATCTCTCTAGGGCGAAGCTTCGAGGAGCAAAGCTACGTCGTGCTGATCTCAGAAGGGCGAATTTAAGTCGAGCCGATTTGAGCCGCGCCAATTTGCGCTCGGCTAAATTGAGACGCGCCGATTTAAGGAAGGCAAATTTGCATAGGGCCAATTTTCGTGGGGCGGATATCAGAGGTGCTGATTTCAGGGGCGCAAGAAACCTGAAAACCGCTAATTTTAAAGGAGCCAAAACCAAAGGTGCTATCGGCATCCCTAAAGATATCAAAACCTAAAGTTAAACCACTGTTTTTTTATATTTTTAGAATTAGGCGATAAAATAATGCACAAAACACTGGCTTGGAAAACACATCCGATGTTTGCTAAACATCGGATGTGTTAATTCTGAAAAACTCTAATTATCCCCGTTCTGCGTTGGCTCAAACAAAGACTTTTGTCTCACTTCAGCGCGCTTTAAAACCGTGAAAATATAATGGCATACCGCTTGCTTGCAATGTACTACGAGACTCGACACCAAAGAATATAATGATATTACACTCTCATTTGCTCACATCAACAGGATATTATGCGGAACGTACTTCTTTAGCCGTGAAAATGAAAATGTGAATAAGTGCTTAGGACTTGTCCATAAATAACTTGCTCAAATCGAAATAGCTTTAATTTAGGTCTTGTCTTGTTTTAACCCTTAAATGAGTCACTTATTTAGGGACGGTTCCTTAGTACCGGACATTTTTTTTAAGTGATTTATTTTTTGGAATGAAGACTCCCGACGATCCCTTTGAACGGAGGGAACTTGAACTTGAACTTGATAAATATTAACACGTTGAAACAAAAATATTTCTCCCGTTGGTCGTTCCGAACAAGAGCAAAAATGTTCGGGACTGAAAAAAGAAACGAGGAGCGATCTATGAATGACAGTTTTGGTAGGATATTTTGCAATTGAAACAACCGAAGACTAAGGATTGCCAAGGAGAACTTCGATGAAAAAACTCATTATTTTGTTACTCATACCATTCATGGTAGGGTTGTTAAGTCATCTGACTTTAGCAGCAAATAACAGCCAAGTCAAAAAACTAAAAAGAACTAAAAAATGCATTAAATGCGATTTAAGGCGTGCCAAACTCAACGGCGCGAGATTGGTACGGGCGAAATTACGAAAAGCCAATCTCTCTAGGGCTAAGCTTCGAGGAGCAAGGCTGCGTCGTGCGGATCTCAGAGGTGCCAATTTAACTCGGACTGATTTGCGCCGCGCCAATTTGCGCTCGGCTAGACTGCGTAAAGCGATCCTAATCAAAGCGGATTTTCGTCGTGCGAATTTGCGTGGGGCTGATCTTCGGGGTGCCAATTTGCAGGGGGCTAAATTTAGAGGGGCTAATTTAAAAGGTGCCAAACTTAAAGGCGCAAAAGGTGGAAACTTCAAGGGGGCTAGAGGAGTCAGAAAATATAGGTGAAAATTATCAGTACTGATTCATGGTGGGCAAGCGGGCAATAAGATCGGAGTACCATCGGATTACATACCGCCCGCTTACCCTACAGTGAACGAGGCTTTTGCCTCGTTCGGTGTAAAGTCTAATTACTAATCATTGAAAAACTGATCACTGTTCACTGGAAAACTGTTCTCTGAAAAGCGCAAAATGTCTATTAAGCCCTCCAACTCTTCCACCGTCTCATCTAAAACTTCCCAAACTTCCTCAGTATTGTCATCCTCAGCGTCCTGTTCATCTTGTAACCAACACAAGTCCAATCTATCACCCAGTTTTGCCAAGGTATCACGACTAAAACAACGCCAACGCCCTTTTTCACCTTCGTCATGGCGGGGCGACTGTCCCAAAGGATCATCACCATAAATCCTTTCAAATGGCAAAAGATGTTCTCGTGTTAAACGCAAATATTGTCCAAAAGTCGGAAAGTGACTCCGTAAGTCATAAAACCAAACCGTTTGTGTTTTTTCTTGAGCGGTTTTGCCTTTTCTAAAAAACAACAGATGTGCAGATATCTTGCGTGGGTAAAAAATACCACGAGGCAAGCGTAGTACCGTATGCAGAACACAAGTATCAAGCAAGGTGCTGCGTACTTGTTCGGCCGGCCCCGCCGCTTTGAGCACCTTATCAGGTAACGCCACCGTCGCCCTTCCGCCCGGTTTGAGAGTTTGGTAAACATGTTGTAATAAAGCCAGAGACGTATCATGTTTGCCCAATTCATCATCTTGCGAACTGGCGAAAACCAGCGTACTTAATATAACATCGGCTAAGGGCCATGCTTGCAAGTTTGATAATAAACTATCACCCCAGCGCACCGGTATATGCTTTTTCTGCTCAATGTGATGTAACAGACAATTCATCAACGCTAAACGTTGCCGCACCAAGTCTGGTTCTATAGCAATCAAATTGGGTGTGTTATTAAGATTTCTTTGAATGAGCGAGACTTCTGGGAAATCATCACTCATCACTTGAATATATTCGTTAGCGGCCACCACAAAACTCGCCGTGCCAGCCAACGGATCTTGAATCAATTCCCCCGCTTGCGGTTGTGTTAAAATCACCATCAGATTAACCAACGAACGCGGGGCTACATGCAAACTATTATTATCCTCTAGCCCACATTTTTCCAATAGCGTTTCGTAAATTTCCCCTAAATCATCAATTGGCACGACCTCGACAACGGTAAGCGTGGTGATAAGTTGTGCCAATTGCTCAGGCTGTTCTAAAGAAGTGCGAGCGTACGCATATATCCCGGCAATGTGGGGATCACTGATTTGTCCCAGTTCTTTTATAACTTCCTGATAATATTCATATTGTTCTTGACCGCTTTTTTGGATTAAGGTGTCCCAACTTAAATGAGTCGGTACATTGCTCGCATCATCGAGAATGGGAGCGACTTTTAAAAACAGCAACCAACTCAATTCTGTCAGATAAGTATGATAAGAAATACCCTGTTGATGCAAATGCTTGGCGGGTGTCCAAAGTTGTTGTGCAATATCAACGATGCTATTCACCATAATTTGTATAGTCTCTTACTTAAAAACGCCAAAACTACCAAAAAATAGTAGAATTATTTATGTGAAAGAGGGGTAAGCTCCCCACGTCACATCTGTGACTCTATGTATAACATACACAACAGATTTTGAAGCTAATCTTATGTTAATTATAAGTCTAGGTAAAACCCGTACTGAACCGCTAATACCTGCCTTCTTGAATTTCCCTAAGTTCCAATATGCATTTTATTACAAATAATTATTCTCTGTCAATATATTGATTTTTTTTCATTTTGTGGTTTTGGTGTATAAAGTCAACTGTAAAAGTATCAACATCTATAAACTTATACTGAAAGTACAACTTCTTTTAGGAATAAACGGATTGTTTTTAAGTTTAATATTTGAGTTTAAAATCATAAGGCTTGCTAATTCAATAGTTATCCCATTTTCACGTTTTTCAAGTAGGTTCCGTATATGTATAGAAAAACCTAATTTATTTTTACTTTAAGTTTGACATAAAGTATCATGGCTTTGCCACTTTCGATTGATATTAATCTCGCCCCGTTGGGTTCCTTACCGCCAGGGGCACCAGGGGCGATGCCCCGTTGGGTTCCTGGGGCGTTCTGAAGGCTATATTAATTTCGTTGGGTTCCTGGGGCGTTGCCCCAGGCTTTATTAATATCGCACCAAAGGGGCTTACCGCCAGGGGCGTTGCCCCGTTGGGTTCCTGGGGCGTTCTGAAGGCTATATTAATTTCGTTGGGTTCCTGGGGCGTTGCCCCAGGCTTTATTAATATCGCACCAAAGGGGCTTACCGCCAGGGGCGTTGCCCCGTTGGGTTCCTGGGGCGTTGCCCCCCGTTGGGTTCCTGGGGCTTTCTTGCGGCTATATTAATATCGCACCAAAGGGGCTTACCGCCTGGTAGATACACAGGCTATATTAATATCGCCCCGTTGGGGCTTACCGCCCCGTATTTTATAAAATATCTTTTAATCCAGATTTGGTATTATTCACACAAAAGGCACAAAGCAATGATTATTGTAAAAGACTTGATGAGCCGTGAATTGCACACACTCAAATCCACAGATACGGTGCGTCAAGCCTGTGAGTTAATGCTCAACAAACGGGTACGGCATGTTCCTATTGTTGATGAACTGGGGAAATTTGTAGGTTTATTGACTAAACGCGACGTATTAGCAGTCTCCGTCTCCGTGTTAGCTGATATTGACGCGGCAGAACGCCATGAACTTGAATCTAGCATTCCGATTAGCGAAGTTATGATTACCGAAATAACCGTTGCACAGGAAGACACGGCTTTACTTGAAGCGGCACGATTTCTGTTAAAACAAAAACATGGTTGTCTGCCGATTTTCAGAGACAGTCAATTGGTTGGCATTTTGACTGAAGCCGATTTTGTGAAACTAGCGATTTACTTGATGGAAAAAACGGCTGAAGACTAAACAACACAGTTAGCATTAAACACCAAAACGACAAAATTAAAGCCAGTCAAAAAATTAAATCTTGACAGACAATAATTATTTGTCGTATTCTTTTTTCTCTTTAGACTGATATATAATTAATATAAGATTAGCCTCAAAATCTGTTTAAGTTTAATTATATATAATTAAAGGTGATAGATGGTTTATCACCCAAGGGAGCTTGCCCCTTAGACATAACCAGAGCCGCTTTTTGTGGTTTTGGCGTTTTAAAGTAAGAGATGATATAACTCGTCAAGACAGAACAGATAACCGAAAGCGGGGTTTTCTCTTAGCCTGGGGATTTATCCCCTGGCGATATTTTGGGCTAACGGCCTCAAAAACTTGATCATCGAGTTACATAAACTACACCTCAAATTGACTTAAAGTCGTGTGCATTGTGTGACTCCCCGTAGTACCTTACTATTTTTGTAAGGCATTTAAAATGTCTCAAGTCCTTGAATTAACGGAAAATTTAATGAAAATTTTGAGTTTATCCGCCACCAAAGCCCAACGCACAACCATTGAAATCTAGGGCCGTGCCCTCATTTACCTTTTTAGTTTGATAACTTGTATCAGCCTCAAGCTAATCAACCCTTAGTATCATCAAACGGGTCATTTTCTACGCTATTCCCATTACAGTTAAAGGAGAACATACATGGCTGGACTTTCACAGCAACAGGTTGAAACGGCCCTCAAAGAATACATAGATCCGTACTTACAAAAAGACTTGGTATCGGCCAAAACCGTCAAAAACATTAACATTGAAGGCAATACCGTCACGGTAGATTTGACGGTTGGCTATCCAACAAAAGGCTACAATGACACATTAAGCGCCCAACTGAAAACTAAGATTGGCGCGTTGGACAATGTGGACACGGTTAATATCAACATTACCAATAAAATTATTGCCCATGCCACGCAAAAAGGTGTCGATCCCATTAAAGGTGTCAAAAACATTATTGCCGTTGCCTCTGGCAAGGGCGGTGTCGGCAAATCCACCACCGCCGTCAACCTCGCCTTAGCCCTTTCTGCCGAAGGTGCTAATGTCGGCATATTAGATGCGGACATTTACGGCCCCAGCCAACCCCGAATGCTCGGCGTGAAGAGACAGCCCGAATCCAAGGATGGTAGTTCCCTTGAACCGGTGATGAGTTACCATCTACAATCCATGTCCATTGGCTATCTCGTAGAAGAAGAAACGCCAATGATTTGGCGCGGCCCAATGGTAACGCAAGCCCTAGAGCAACTCATCAAAGACACGCGCTGGCATGATCTTGATTATCTTGTTATAGATCTTCCCCCCGGCACTGGCGATACTCAATTGACTTTAGCGCAAAAAATTCCCGTCAGCGGCGCAGTGATAATCACGACTCCTCAAGATATTGCCCTGATAGATGCTCGCAAGGGTTTGAAAATGTTTGAAAAAGTCAATGTGCCCGTACTTGGTGTGATAGAAAACATGAGCAGACACATTTGTAGCAAGTGCGGCCACGAAGAGCATATCTTTGGTGAAGGCGGTGGCTTACGGATGGCACAAGAAACCGACGTAGATTTTCTCGGCTCCTTGCCCCTAGACAAAACAATTCGTGAAGAGACCGATGGCGGAAAACCCACTGTCGTCGCTCAGCCAGACGGACGTATCGCGCAAATATACCGCGAGATTGCTCGCCGTGTTTCTGCTAAACTCTCTTTACAAGCCAAGGATTACACCACCAAATTCCCAACCATTAAAGTGGTGAATAATTAAGATTAGTAATGGCTAATTGTAATGGGTAATAGCGAATCGCTATTACCGTGAGCCTCTTGCAAAACTCATCAAAACTGGATTTTCTCTTCTCAACACAGAGAACACAGAAGTACTCTGTGCCATCCGTGTTGAGAAATCATTTTTCAGTTTTCAGTTTTCAGTTTTAATTTTTAATTTTTCACTTACTTACCCATTACCCAATGAGCGTTAAATCTGATAAATGGATTCGCCGCATGGCCGAATCCCACCGCATGATAGAACCCTTTGAACCGCACCAAATCAAGAAAAACGCCACCGGGCGGGTGATTTCTTATGGTACTTCTAGCTATGGCTATGATGTGCGCTGCGCCAACGAATTTAAAATCTTTACTAACATCAATGCAACAATTGTTGATCCAAAAAATTTTGATGCCGCCAGTTTTGTTGACGTAGCATCTGATATCTGTATTATCCCGCCTAATTCCTTTGCCTTAGCGCGTACTGTCGAATATTTTCGTATTCCACGCGATACTCTAGCGATTGTTTCGGGCAAAAGCACTTATGCAAGAATGGGGATTGTCGCCAATGTGACTCCTCTTGAGCCAGAATGGGAAGGCCACATTACCCTAGAATTGTCCAACACCACCCCATTGCCGGCCAAAATCTACGCCAACGAAGGCGTTGCCCAAGTCCTGTTTTTGGGGGCCGATGAAATTTGTGAAACGTCCTACAAAGACCGCGGTGGAAAATATCAAGGGCAAAAAGGCGTGACTTTGCCTAAAGCGTAAAATGGATTTCCTAGGGCGTTGCCCCAGGCTATATTAATGTCGCCCCGTTGGGGGCTTTTCGGTAGTTAAATTTTGCGTGTACAGTAACAAACTTGCGTATTTTGCGTATTTTGCGTTTATTTTGTGGGCCATGACTTGATTTGAAAACATTCACATCGTTTTATGGCCCCCAAATCAGGCCGTCTGCGTAAAATGGATTTCCTAGGGCGTTGCCCAGGCTATATTAATGTCGCCCCGTTGGGGCTTTTCGGTAGTTAAATTTTGCGTGTACAGTAACAAACTTGCGTCTTTTGCGTCTTTTGCGTTTATTTTGTGGGCCATGACTTGATTTGAAAACGACGTAGTCGTTTTATGGCCCCCAAATCAGGCCGTCTGCGTAAAATGGATTTCCTAGGGCGTTGCCCCAGGCTATATTAATGTCGCCCCGCTGGGGCTTTTCGGTAGTTAAATTTTGCGTGTACAGTAACAAACTTGCGTCTTTTGCGTCTTTTGCGTTTATTTTGTGGGCCATGACTTGATTTGAAAACATTCACGTCGTTTTATGGCCCCCAAATCAGGCCGTCTGCGTAAAATGGATTTCCTAGGGCGTTGCCCCAGGCTATATTAATGTCGCCCCGTTGGGGCTTTTCGGTAGTTAAATTTTGCGTGTACAGTAACAAACTTGCGTCTTTTGCGTCTTTTGCGTTTATTTTGTGGGCCATGACTTGATTTGAAAACATTCACGTCGTTTTATGGCCCCCAAATCAGGCCGTCTGCGTAAAATGGATTTCCTAGGGCGTTGCCCCAGGCTATATTAATGTCGCCCCGTTGGGGCTTTTCGGTAGTTAAATTTTGCGTGTACAGTAACAAACTTGCGTCTTTTGCGTCTTTTGCGTTTATTTTGTGGGCCATGACTTGATTTGAAAACGACGTAGTCGTTTTATGGCCCCCAAATCAGGTCGTCTAAATAACCCATTTTTTCACAGAGTGCCACAGAGTCTCTGCTAAGAATCATTCAAATCGTTTTAACCCTTAATTCGCATAACAATCCGGGGTTGTCATTTATAATTGAGGAGAAATCTGCGCTTAATTATAAAAAGACTGCGCCTTGCTTGAGTGGACTGATAACTGATAACTGATAACTTAAATTATGACGACGCTAACCAAATACCCAGACTACACGCGCACTTTTGCCGAAGTCTACCAAGCCGAACTAGACTACGTGAAAAAACGGCGCGACAACATGAACCTCGCCTTTGACACGATTGAGAGTGAATCTCAGCGAGTGCGCCAAGAAATAAAACAACTGACCGACCAAAAAGCCTCAGAGAACAGCGCATCCAATGAAGAGCCACCGCCTATTGATCTGAAAATCAGTACGGATGCTGGCTTAGTCGGACTCGCGTTAAGTGGCGGCGGCATCCGTTCCGCTACCTTCAACTTAGGCCTACTTCAAACACTTGATAAAAGAGGTATTTTGCGTTATTGCGATTACCTCTCCACCGTCTCCGGCGGGGGCTATATCGGCTCATGTCTAAGTTCTCTGCTCACCAATCCCAAAGCCTCAACTGATTCTTCGGCCAAAAAAGAACAATTTCCTTTTCGTTTCCAGCGTGACAGTGAGTCGGATGAACGTAAAGAGGTGAAGTATCAGCAGCCGTCTGTGCCCACCAATAGCTACGAAGAACGTCGGGAAGTCAGCTATCTGCGTGCCGCCAAGGACTATTTAGGCAGTAAGAAAGGCTTGTTTAGTCTCGATACTTGGCGCTTCATTGCCACGTTTTTATCTGGACTGGTACTCATCAATCTCGTACCCGTTGCCCTTGCTCTCCTAATCGCATACGGCTTGTACCTGATCGAAAGTCCAATCGCTCAATACACCTGCGCTAAAGGGGATCGTCAGATTGTGGAACTCATCCAGGGGGATGCTGAAACCAAGAAGCGACTCGCTCAGGCTGAAACCATCGATCAACTCGTTAACGATAAGATTCAACTCAAGGAACTCGGACTCGTCAAGGCGAATAAGCCGCTCGCCGGAAAACTCGCCAATAAGAATCTTCAATTTGAACTCAAACTCTGTTCTTATAGGGAGATCAAAAAGTCCGATATCACCAAGTCGGAGACTGAATACCAAAAAATCACTTTTTCCCAAGACAAGACTCATCAAGAGTTTAAGAAGCTTCTCAAACACCTGTTTTTGTTGGCACTCTTTGCCTTCTTAGGGATGATGGTAATACGCATATTGAGCGTATTACGAAATTGGAACGGCACGCTAATAAGTGGCCTACAAGCCTTGCTGGTGACGACAACAGCAACACTGGTTGTAGTTGCCGGGCTGATTGCCGCCACCTATTACTTGTTCCTTGATAAAAATGGTACGGTGGACGAGCTTCTCTTTGACTGGCTAAATTACACCTTACTGGCCGCTTTTTTGTTTTTTATCTTGGGACGTTTGAAAACGGCCAATAAGTTTCTGAAAACAGTCCTGAATATGATGATGTCCTTCGCCTTAATTGCGCTGATTCCCATCGTTTTTGCACATTTTTTACGCTTTTTGTGGGAATTTGATGTTTTGAGAGAGCCGGTGTCTGCTTTTTTACCGGAACTGATTAAAACACCGATATTTGACTTTATACCCACACCGATTTTTGCTTGTGTCATATTGCTGGCAATCAGTTTGTTCGTCAACATCAATCGTATTTCCCTGCATGCGTTCTACCGTGATAGCCTCAGAAAAACCTATCTGATCAAACGGGAAAATGGAAAGATAAAGCCTAATGGCGGCCTGAAACTGAAAAACCTCCATAAGCATCACAATGGCCCTTATCACTTGATTAATGCTACCTTGAATCTCCAGGGTTCTAAAAATCGCCATTTAAGTGGGCGCGGAGCCGACTTTTTTATGTTCTCAAAGTTATACTGTGGTGCCGAAACCACCGGCTATCGTTGCACGGAAAGCTATAAAAACGGTCAAACGGATTTGTCGGCCGCTATGGCGATTTCTGGTGGCGCGGCAAGTCCCGCCATGGGCACTCATACCAATCCTCTCATGGCTTTATACATGATCCTATTCAACATCCGCTTAAACGTTTGGATGCCGAACCCGAACCCCAAATACACGGTGAAGATGCCCTTATGGCCTTATTATTTTTTGAAGGAATTTTTACGCTTCAACCGAGAACAAGATTCACTGCTCAACCTGTCTGACGGTGGGCATCATGAAAACCTCGGCGTTTATCCACTACTCAAACGTCGTTGCCGAGTGATTATCATCTCAGACGCGGCTTCCGATCCTCATTATACAATGAAGGATTTAGCCAATCTGCAACGCAAGGCTCGCATTGACTTGGGAATCAATATCGAACTCGACATGACACAGTTGCGTCCAAACCAAGAAAGATACACCGAAACGCACTGCGTCAAGGGAACCATATACTATCCCAATGACAAAAATGGGGTATTGTTTTATATCAAGACGACGATGACAGGCAAAGAACCGGAAGACTTGTTAGCCTATCGGCGCTCTAGCCCCAGTTTTCCTGACGAAACCACGGCCAACCAGTTTTTCAACGAGGATCAATTTGAATCCTACCGAAAACTAGGCGAAGTCGCCGGCAAAGAAGTCTGTTCCGATATTGAAGAAGAAATTCAACAACTTTTTGGGACTCACCCGGAGTCCAAACTTTAGTTTGGCAGTCCTCCAAACTTTGGCAGCCGCCGCGGGCTTGGCAGAGTAGTGATACGCTGGCCCTGTTATTGACCTAGTTTTTTTCAGGTTTTTGGACTATCGATTTTGAGGGCCATAAAGTACTTACGTCGGCAAAAGTTTCGCTCCGCGAAACTTTTGCCGACGTGGATGTTTTCAAATTAAGTTATGGCCCTCTATCGCGCTTCATTATTCATACTTTTTGTAGGTGTTTTGTTGCTTAACTTAATGGCAGCGTACCAAACCATGCGCTGTAGGGGCTATCTCTAGTGTTCGCCTTGGCTTAATTAGCGATCTCGCTCCGTTCGGAGGCCTTATGTCAATGAAATTAAACCTGTCTCAAAAACCCATTATGATCATCACACATGAGCGTTCTGGCACTCATTTGTGTATGGATAGCTTACGCAATTACTTTCAAGAAACCTATCTTAAACAAAACCCTTTCCAAAAAACACGCCGCCTATACTGGGTATTGCCAACCAAAAAACTCTCCTCCTTCATTCAAAGCCTACAAAATGCCAAAAGCCGTCCATTTATTAAGACACATCTAACGACGGATATCAGGATAATCAAAGAACCGGCACAAAAAGAATTATTCCACCATCTATTTGAAGAATCAGATCACATCTATGTAGTACGTGATGGACGTGACGTACTCGTCTCCTATTTTTATTTTAGAATAAAATTTGACCAAGGAACACGCGATTTTAGCACTTACCTGCGCTCACCACTCAGAAGCGGCCCTCGAACCGTTGTCAAATATTGGGCCGATCACGTTACCGAATGGCGCAACCAATTAGGACAAGACAAGTTAGTCTATTTTGAATCCTTACGAAATGAAATGACAAAGACCGTAACATCGTTAGGCCATTCACTCGGATTAACACGAAATAATCGCCCCATTGAACCTATTCCAGTGGATAAGCAACGCTGGGTACGCGCCATCAAATGTGCTTTAGGAATACAACAAAGCTCCGCCGTACTCCCCGGCCGAGGCAACTCAAAAACATGGAAGTCGCATTTTTCAGAAGCGGACAAAGATTATTTCAAAGAAATCGCCGGGCAAGTACTCATTGATCTTGGTTACGAAAAAGATATGGACTGGTAACATGGAATCCAAAGCTGAAGCTTTGGACTCCATGGATAAGCGAATTGAGTACATCGAATTACGCTGAGTACAACGAATTACGCGGATAAGCGAATTTAAGGACATCTAATTACGCTAAGTACAACGAATTACGCGGATAAGCGAATTTAAGTACATCTAATTACGATAAGTACAACGAATTACGCACGCTAAGTACAACGAATTACGCGGATAAACGAATTAATTTCAAGTAGTTAGTACTCGATGAGCACGTTTTTATAACGAAGTTCAGCGTAGCTAATCCTTGTAGTTATTGCTTTTAATTCGTTTATCCGCGTAATTCGCTGTACTCGCGTAAGTAAGTAATTCGTTTATCCGCGTAATTCGCTGTTCCCATTTTCTCTTTTCCGCATCAAGGCTTGGCCTGAATAAATAAGGGCCAAATAATAACCATTTTATAATAAGGGTTATATCAAAAAAAATCGCGGCCGCGCTTTCGCGCGGTAAAAAAGGAAAAGGGTAAAAGGGAAAAGTGAAGAGGGTTACGGCATCCTAGCGAGCCGCCCACCGCCGTCGTCGCCGCGGCTAGCCGGCGCGCCCCTGCTGCGGTTCGCCGACCGCGCCCACCTCGCAGTGATGCCCCACGAGGCCCCGCGCACGGCAAAGCGGCCAGCATTCTTGACACAACGTTGTTCTGTGCCGGTGTATTTGTCCTGATATTCAGAACAAGTCCATTCCCAAAGGTTTCCAATCATGTCAAACAAACCGAAGGCATTAGGCTTAAAACGGCCCACTGGGGAGGTATAGACATAGCCATCGCTGCAATTATGAGGTGTCCAAGGAAGAGTAATTTTGTTTTTTGAGGTTTTGTCATAGACATTGGCATAACGACAAGCATCATCAGGGTTATTTCCCCAATAGCGTGACGTGGTTGTGCCAGCGCGAGCGGCGTATTCCCATTGCGCCTCGGTGGGCAAGCGATACTTTTTACCTGTTTGTTGGCTTAACCATTGGGCATAAGCGGTGGCATCATGCCAACTGATACACGCAACCGGATGAATATTCGATTGAGAAAAGCCAAGATTACGCCAGTTGGCATCCTTCACCTTTCCCCAAGAACCCTCCTTGTAGGTATAACAACCGTCTCCTTTTTCAGCGTCTGTTTTATAGCCGGTGGCCTTCACAAACCGCCGAAACTCGCCCTTGGTAATTTCATATTTGCCAAGCGCAAACTTGTTCACCGACACCCAATGTACTGGTTTTTCATCTGAATCGCCACCGCCTTGAATGTCACCCATTTTAAAGCGGCCGGCCGGAATCACGACCATTTCTGGGCCCTTGCTTCCGTCTCGCAACGTGTCACGGAAAACGGTTTTGGGCGGCATCGCGGCTAGCAACGTCGGGGCCGATTGGCGGCAACCTGTTCTATCAACCTTCGCGCCGGCAGCAGTACCTAAACAAGCGTCTTGATAATCAGCCACACTGTCTTGATCTCTATCTAAAGGACACCCGTTGGCTTGAACACCTTGGGCGATTTCTCGCGGCCGATTGCGAGGGCAACGATCTTGATAATTGGCTACCCCATCTCTATCGCTATCGGTTGGGCAACCGTTGGTTTGAACACCTTGAGCAACTTCGGCCGGCCGATTGTAGGGGCAACTGTCTTGATAGTCGGCCACTTGATCCTGATCACTATCTAATGGACAGCCTGTTTTAGGGCCTTGTTTATAAACGCCTTTTGCGATTTCGGCCGCGGTATTACGAGGACACTGATCCGCCTCATCGGCCACGCCGTCTCTATCGCGATCTGGCTTGACGAGCGGTACTGCTGGTGGCGCGGGTGAAACCGGTACGTGTGGCGGCACTGTTGGTGACGAAGCCGTAGCCAGTTGAGTGCCACTGCCTACCGCAAACACAAAATCGCCGCGTGACAGATCATAATCGCGGATTTTCCCATATTGTGGCGTTTGCTCAGAATGCTCATGCACCTTATTTTTTAAATACAGCCCCAATTCTTCTCCGGTTACATAACCATCCTTATATAAATCGCCCAACCGATACTGTAACGCATCAATAAAGGCTGGCGTAAACACACTTTTAGCCGGCACCTCTTCATCAGCACTGCCAGCGGTGATAAATTGGCGTACTGGCAACTTAGCCATTTGGCTAATCTGGCGTGGCATCTTCGGCAAACTTTTGGCCTTAAACACCGTGCCCGAAAAACAGCTATCAAATAAAAACAACGCATGTTTCGCCTCCATCCGCCGCGCCCAAGTGAGAATCTGATTCATACCCACCGCTTTTTTTAAAAAGCCTTTCTCGCTTTTCTCATTGAGTTGCGGATTCGGCGCATCCGTCGGGACAATATAGCCTTTATTATTGCGCGTATACCCATGCCCCGAATAGAAAAACAACAGGCGATTGTTTTTGTCAAAACCATAATCGTTGATAAACTTCTCAAAGCGAGCGCGTAATTGTTTGGCATTCAGATTCAGGGACTTTTCAACGTGAAAGCCTTTGGAAGTCAAAAGCGTTTGCACTTGTTGCAACTCGCCCGGAATACTCTCCAAACTGGGCCATTCGGTGTAATCACTCTCGCCAATCAATAGCGCGTAACTGCCAGAATATGACGATAATATCTGATTGCCGTGCGGACTTGGAACGACGACCGGGCTAACTGGCGGAGGCGGAGGCGGAGGTTGTCCCGACTGCGCCTGAACCGTATCGGATGTGATGCCACCCGGATCACGATGCGATGCCGTTTTGTTAGAATTACAGGCCGATAACAGACTGAGGCCGACTAATAGCACCAAACGGAATAGGCGGCGTTTGGCACCGTGAGGATTTAAAAAGCGCATTTGATTTTATCCGGATTTATAACGGAGCGGTATTCTATAACTTTAGCAATACGAATTACAAGGATTAGTTGCAAGTACAACTAATTACGCTAAGTACAACGAATTACGCGGATAAGCGAATTGAGTACAACGAATTACGCGGATAAGCGAATTACGTGAGTACAACCAATTACGCGGATAAACGAATTTAAGTACATCTAATTACGCGGATAAGCGAATTACGTGAGTACAACGAATTACGCGGATAAGCGAATTGAGTACAACGAATTACGCGGATAAACGAATTACGTGAGTACAACGAATTACGCGGATAAGCGAATTGAAGTACAACTAATTACGCGGATAAGCGAATTACGTGAGTACAACGAATTACGCGGATAAGCGAATTGAGTACAACGAATTACGCGGATAAACGAATTACGTGAGTACAACGAATTACGCGGATAAGCGAATTGAGTACAACGAAACGTAGTGGCGGAACGCCAATTACGCGGATAAGCGAATTGAAGTACAACTACACAAGCGAGGATAAACGAAGTAAGCGTAGCTAATTATGGTAAGTACAAAGAATAAGGGTAAGTACAATAATTCGTTTATCCGCGTAATTCGCTGTACTTGCGTAATTCGTTTATCCGCGTAATTCGCTGTACTTGCGTAATTCGCTGTACTCGCGTAATTCGTTTATCCGCGTAATTCGCTGTACTCGCGTGCGTAATTCGCTGTACTCGCGTAAGTAATTTCGCTGTACTCGCGTAAGTAAGTAATTCGTTTATCCGCGTAATTCGTTGTACTCGCGTGCGTAATTCGCTGTACTCATTTCGTTTGAGGGCCATAAAATATTTTGAATGTTGTCAAATTAAAACATGGCCCCAAGCTTCATCTTGGCCGCATGTTAGCTTCAGGCGAGCGGCAATGGTTTGGAATAATGCCGATAATCGTGACTGTCCTTGTTGTCGTCAGACGGCATCCAACAATTCTTTGGAGCGGATATGTTTCTGTTGATATTCAAGAAAAAATCCGTCTAGTTAGCGTCGCTGACTTTCTGTTCGGAAAGGAGTTGTACTATTCTCATTATTTTTAGGTGTTTATTTGGAATAATTTGGTTTGAGGGCCATAAAATACTTTGAATGTTGTCAAATGAAAGTATGGCCCCCAATAAGGTTATACTTTTACACCCCTATCCCTCTCAAGAGGGAATCAAACCGCGTAAACATAATTCGTTTATCCGCGTAATTCGCTGTACTCGCGTGCGTAATTCGCTGTACTCGCGTAATTCGTTTATCCGCGTAATTCGCTGTACTTGCGTAAGTAATTCGTTTATCCGCGTAATTCGCTGTACTCGCGTCATTCGCTGTACTCGCGTAATTCGCTGTACTACAATTATCAAATCCGGCCACCTTGGTTTTTGAACAGTTCGGCTTTTTCTTTTAGCCCAGTTTCTATGGCAGCATTAATATCACCGATACCCTTTTGTTGAGCATAATCGCGGACATCTTGAGTGATTTTCATAGCGCAGAAGTGGGGGCCGCACATGGAGCAAAAGTGGGCCTGCTTGGCCGATTGCTTGGGCAAAGTTTCGTCATGGAATTCTTGGGCGCGAATTGGATCTAAGCCTAAGTTAAACTGATCTTCCCAGCGAAAATCAAAGCGTGCTTTAGAAATCGCGTTGTCACGAAATTGTGCGCCCGGAAAGCCTTTAGCTAAGTCGGCCGCGTGGGCGGCGATTTTGTAAGCGATAATGCCTTCGCGCACATCATGTTTGTTGGGCAAGCCTAAATGTTCTTTGGGCGTAACGTAGCACAGCATGGCGCAGCCATACCAACCTATCATCGCCGCGCCAATGCTAGAGCTAATGTGATCATAGCCGGGCGAAATATCCGTGATAAGTGGCCCCAAAGTGTAAAAAGGCGCTTCTTGGCATTCTTTGAGTTGTTTATCCATGTTTTCCCGTATAAGCGGCATAGGTACATGGCCTGGGCCTTCTATCATAGTTTGTACTTCGTGCTTCCACGCGATTTTGGTCAATTCGCCCAATGTTTCTAATTCGGCAAATTGGGCCTCGTCGTTAGCATCGGCAATGGCACCGGGGCGCAGCCCGTCGCCTAACGAAAAGGAAACGTCGTAAGCCTTCATGATTTCACAGATTTCTTCAAAATGGCTATAAAGAAAACTTTCTTGATGGTGGGCTAAACACCATTTAGCCATGATAGAGCCGCCGCGTGAGACAATACCGGTGAGCCGCTTGGCCGTGAGCGGAATGTGAGCTAAGCGCATGCCAGCGTGAATGGTAAAATAATCCACGCCTTGTTCGGCTTGCTCAATTAGCGTGTCGCGGAATAATTCCCACGTCAATTCTTCGGCTTTGCCTTCAATTTTTTCTAAGGCTTGATAAATCGGCACCGTGCCAATCGGAACCGGCGAATTTCGTATAATCCATTCACGAGTTTCATGGATATTTTTACCTGTGGATAAATCCATCACGGTATCACCGCCCCAGCGAATGGCCCAGACCATTTTTTCCACTTCTTCTTCAATTGAAGAGGTGGTGGCAGAGTTGCCGATATTGGCATTGATTTTTACTAAGAAATTGCGCCCGATAATCACAGGCTCTAATTCGGGATGATTGATATTGGCTGGAATGATGGCGCGTCCACGCGCCACTTCATCGCGGACAAATTCTGGCGTAATCACTTTAGGAATGGCGGCACCAAACGACTCGCCCGGATGTTGAGCCAATAACTGTGAATCACACACCTCTTGTAGGCGCTGATTTTCGCGGATAGCGATAAATTCCATTTCGGGAGTAATAATGCCGCAACGGGCATAATGCATTTGTGTCACGTTATGGCCCACCTTAGCACGGCGCGGTGGGCTTTGAGCGGTAAAACGTAATACTTTCAAATTGATATCCGCTTGGCGGCTTTGCCCGTAGTGGGAAGTGACGGTGGGCAAAATTTCCGTATCGCCGCGTTCTTCTATCCATGCCGTCCGCATGTTTGGCAATCCTTGACGCACATCAATAGTCACATTGGGATCAGTGTACAGCCCCGACGAGTCGTACACCATGACGGGTGGATTGAGTTCGTGTACCCCGTTTTCTAACACGGTATCAGATAACGTAATTTCCCGCATCGGGACACGAATATCGGGGCGAGAGCCGGTGAGATAAACTTTTTTGGAGTTAGGAAAGGGCCGAGTTGAAATCGGATCGAGTTGAGCCGTTTGGCTTAAAATAGGTTGAGGCCTTGCGCTCATGGTTATTACCACCTTATTGAGTTCTATTAATAATAAATAAACACCCAGCGCAAGAGAAACAAGTTGAAGAGACATGCTTTCCTACGCCAGTGCTGACCGGATCAGGTTCAAAGGGTATATTCTCAGCCCGTGTGGGCACCCCTAGCTGTTCTTAAAGCGTCGTCCGCGGCGCTCGCTTTGGACGAAAAAGTGAGGCAGGTTGGAGTCCAAACCTTTAGGTTTAGACTTTCCGTCCAAACCTTTAGGTTTAGACTTGCGAATAATAAACGAGAAAAAGCCCCAAAACTTCATAGCCTTGGGGCTTTTTTAGGTGTCGGTTATCAATGAAAAATGAAAAATGATCCAAGGGCGTTGCCCTAGGAAAGCCCCAACGGGGCGAAATTAATATAGCCTGGGGCACCGCCCCAGGCAAGCCCCGCCCCAGGCTTGGGGCGAGATTAATATTAACAATTAACAATTAACAATTAACATTAACAATGTCTCTTACTTAAAAACGCCAAAACCACAAAAATCAGCTTTGGTTATGTTTAAGGGGTAAGCTCCCTAGGGTGATAAACCATCTATCACCTTTGTTATTACCTTGTATATCGGTAATGTCTGTCACTTAAAAGATTTTGAGGCTAATTTATAAGTTCCATATTTAAGGATTATAGTACAAATAATTCTTGTTTGTCAAAATTTAATTTTTTGATTGGCCCCAATTTTGTGGTTTTGGTGTTTAATGCTAACTGTATGAACGAATCTGAAGTGGCGAGCATATTACTTATTTTGTTCCGACATTGCAACAGTTTTAATCGGTTGGTAATTGGTAATTAGTAATTGGTAATTGGTAATTCATTCAAAACTGAAAACTGATATATACTAAATGACAAAACCGCAGTTTGTAACGGTGCCAAGTCTAACTTCACTAAAAAAAACTTTACATTAATAAAAATGTCAAGTATCTTTTATAAGGATTGAGAGTGGTTAGCCTTCCACGTAAAAAAAATGGGTTCATGCAAAGCAACCCATCGCTATAGCGAGGGATAATGGGTTGATCGTTCCCGTGTTCTGATGGTGTAACATTTGTTAATAGATGTTAATACTTAACAACAGAATTGCGATCTAATGCCGCGTCCATTTACAAGTCCACTCACACCTGAATGAGTTTACCATGTACCAATTGAATGTTGAACAAGCCCGCTTTAACATGATTGAGCAGCAAATTCGTCCTTGGGAAGTCCTTGATCAGCGGGTATTGGATTTAATGTATGAGGTGCCCAGAGAGAACTTTGTCCCAATGGCTTATCGTAATTTGGCCTTTGCTGACATCAATATTCCGTTGGCACACGATCAAGTGATGATGTTTCCCAATGTCGAAGGGCGCTTGTTGCAAGCATTGATGCTCACTCCCAAAGATACCGTGCTGGAAATTGGGACGGGCAGTGGCTATTTGACGGCTTTGTTAGCCAAATCCGCTAAACATGTTGATAGTGTGGATATTTTTGACGCGTTTGCATCTGAGGCCGAAAAAAAGCTGGTAGCATTGAATATCCATAATGTTTCTTGTGAAACGGGCGATGCGATCAATGGCTGGAATATGTACACCCGCTATGATGTCATTGTACTTACCGGCTCAGTCCCTGTGTTGGAATCACACTTTCTTTCGCAACTGAATGAGGGCGGTTGTTTATTTGCGATTGTCGGAGAAGAGCCGGTGATGCAAGCGCAATTAATTAACCGTATCACTGAAGAAGAATTTAACACAGAAGTTTTGTTTGAAACCTCGTTGCCGCCCTTGGTGGGCGCACCAGAGCAGGATCGTTTTTTCTTGTGATAAAACTTGGTAATGGGTAACGGGTAATTGGTAATTAGTCAGGAGTCCAAACGACGCTAAAGTTTCGCGGAGCGAAACTTTAGCGTCGTTTTTAGTTTGGCAGTGCCCTTAAATTCATCCAAACGATCGGTCGGCAGGAGTCCAAACTTTAGTTTGGCAGAGCGAGGAATGCTTAGGATCGAAGAAAAATTAATTTCCCCAAAATAGGTACAGTGCCCTGATACGTACTTTAGCTTTTAGACTGGCGGAAGTTATTTTTTAGCCGAGCCTTAGCGATCCTTGCCAGTGGGAACGGGTGCGAGCCGAGCAAGTGGGGGTAATATTTATAAGCATTTATAAGCGACTGAATACAAAGACAATTTAATTTGTCAAGGCGTCAATCCTATTTATCTGAAAAATTAGGGAAGGTGCCAACCGGGAATTTTCTTATAAAACCTCTGTTACTGGATGTGCGTGAACCTTGAGAATTTGAAATTTGTCATATTCCGGGTTCACGTTAAATCATTAGAGTTGTTGCGTTATAAACTTTTTATTTAGCAACAACTCTATTAATATAATCAAATTTCATTTCCATGCAAAAGATTTTCTCCGAAAAACTTTTGCTTGGAATACATTTTTCATTTTTCATTTTTCATTTTTCATTAGTCGCGTGAAAAAATTCGCGCCTTGCAAAATTCGCGCATCAAAAATAGTCTATATAATTATTATGTATAAACGCCTAAGCTTTTTATTACTGATAGGTTGCTTTAGTAGTCAAATCCAAGCAGAAACCCTATTAGAACTTTATCAGTTGGCACTACAAAACGATCCCCAACTGAAAATTACCAATTATGATCGCCTTGTCACGTTGGAAAAAAAGTCACAAGCCCGTGCGCCATTATTGCCGCAAGTGACGGTGGGCGCTGACGCAACCGAAAATTGGCGCACTGAAGACTGGATGTTTGGCAATGACATGGAAAATACCACCGCCAGCTATAATGTCTCCCTCAATTATGCGCTGTATCGACGCGATCTTAGAATTCAACTAGAACAAGTTGACAGCCAAATTAGACAGACAGAAGCGACTTATGAAAGTGCCAAACAAGCGTTAATGGAGCGAATAGCAAGCCGTTATTTTGCGGTACTCTCCGCCAATGACAATCTGAAATTTGCGCGTCGTGCCCAAAAAGCCTTTAAACGGCAGTTAGATGACGCGCTGGAACGTTTTAAAGTCGGACTGATCCCCATTACCGATGTCCAAGAAGCCCAAGCCGGTTATGATTTGGCAGTAGCCGATGAAATTCAAGCCCAAAATGAACTCGATAATGCCCACGAAGCGTTGCGCGAAATGACTGGAACCTATCATGGAATGTTGGCAGCTTTAAATGATGACGCGCCTTTACTTGGCCCAGATCCAACAGATATTGACGCTTGGACGGAAATTGCGCTTGAACAAAATCCACAAGTGCTGGCAGCGCAACATGCGATAGAAACGGCCCGTCAGGAAATTGAAAAACAACGCGCCGCCAAATGGCCCACCGTTGATTTGGTAGGCAGACACAGCTACGGCGATGTACTCAGAGGTGATGAAAATCCCCCCGGCACTTTGACAACGAGTAACAGCGTGGGCATACAATTAAGTTACTCTCTCTATGAAGGAGGCGCAATCCGTTCACGCATTAGAGAGGCCCAATTACGCAAAACCCAAGCACTTCAGAGGTTAGAACAACAACGCCGCGCCACCCAATTGCAAGCCCGCCAAGCGTTTTTGAATTTACTGTCCAGTATTAGTCGAGTGAAAGCCCTTAAACAGGCGTTGAGATCGACAGAAACGGCCTCAAAGGCCGTACAAACGGGTTTTGAATTAGGGACACGGACATCGGTTGATGTTGTCAATGCCGAACGTGATTTGCTGCGTGCCCGACGCAATTATTCAAGTGCTCGCTACGATTACCTGCTCAATACTTTGCGGCTAAAGCAAGCCGCGGGCTTAATCAGCGTCGAAGATATCACCGGTATCAACAACTGGCTCAGCCAACACACGATAGAATTGCAAACAGACGAATGAAAATGAAAAATGAAAAATGAAAAATGAACAAAGATGTCAACCTTATAAAATAACTTTCAATCAATACGTTTTTATAAGTCATTGATTTTTTTATGATTCTCCGTCCAAACCTTCAAGTTGGAGTCCAAACCTTCAGGTTTGGAAGATTCAGGTTTGGAATAATTTCCGTCAAATTGGACTCCAAACATTCCTGTTTTGAGGAGTTGGAATCAAAACAGTCAAGTTTTAGTCCAAACCTTCAAATTTCCGTCCAAACCTGAAGGTTTGGAAGAATCATGCCAAGATTCAGCAATACGGTAGGTTTCGCTCATTCTCAACTGATTTTTGAAACAGTCGCTCACCGATAATTGCTCTTTCCCATTTTTCCGATGAAGGCGCAAATTCACATTCATCGCCGCTTGTTCAAACCAATAAGATAAGTCCTTGTTCAAGAAGTCTGGAACGGACATATATTGAGAGCCATCAAAAGAAAAACTCAAACCAACCATGCCATTCATAATATTGAGAGAACCATAACGCAAATAAATACTCTCATCAGCCAATCGCAAGATGCGAAAGTGTTCCAGTACCAGTTGGACTTCTCTGCACGACACCTTCGCCTTGTCGGAATAAGGAAGGCGAGGATAAATCTGATACATATCGGGATCAAGCAATTGTTCTACGTCATAAAGGCAATATTGATACGGATCATCCATTTGCCACAACTGAGCCGTGGCACTAGAATAGTGCAATGTGCAGTGAAACACACCATGCTCACTGATAAGTTTGTTTAAGATTCCCTGAATGTCACTTAGGTACTTATCAAGGAGATTGGTGACACGTCGCGGTTGTGACGACTTATGAGGTGTTTTGTAATGGTGTTGTTGCGGGAAGGGGGTCGCTTTAGGAGGCTTTACGGATAAAGGCAGACGACGAATATCAAAATCGGCCACCACAAAACCAAAAAAATTTTGCCGCTCGTCAATCACAGGCTGCACTGCACTGAGACAAGGGCAGCCGGTGTTTTGACTGATATACACAGACGACAGCATAAAATGCCGCTTAGGATATAAGCTTACACAGTAAGGCCTTCTCGATAAATCTTGATCGCGATAAGTGGTATCAATACCGTTGGCACTAATGTTAGAACTGATCTGTTTGCCAAACTTATCGACAGCATAAACCAAATGACAATGTGGAATGGAGGCGAAATGTCTACTTAAGATTTCGTCCAAGCTATCTAAATCCGGCCAAACAACCACACAGATTTTAGATAAATTAAGCATGGCCGGTTCAAACCAAGTCGTCAAGAGCTTACGTTGCTCTGAAATCGTTTGTTTCATCCACATTTTTTATCCTCTTTAGTCACTTTTATCACTACCCAGTTACTTGACGACATCACTGTCGCTTGATAAATAATATAGTGATAAGTAGGTGACGATTCAATGACTGTTCTCAATCAAACAGGTCTGTCAGGCGTTATTGATATTTTTTATCGACTGACTGACTTTTTGATGAATTGATTTTGATTTAACGATTCAGTGAATAGTTTAGGCAATATAGCAACTTTCGTAAATTAAAAATAACTTTTATAAAGATAAAAATGCATTATAGAAGCGAATTAAGAGTTTTATTTGTTATATAAAATCAGGAGTCCAAATTTTAATTTGGACATCATCCGTCCAAATTTTAATTTGGACGTCAAAGAGTCATTTTATGAAACGCAAACTTATCAAAGGCCAGTTTTACCTCGTTTTAGGATTTATCGGGCTATTTATTCTACGCCTTATTTATGGCTATATCGCCTATCCTGATGGCGCGACAAGTCCTCTCATCCAGCCCGACAGCGGCAGCAGTTGGCGAGTTAGCTATGAACCCAAAAATTACGCCAGTGCCAAACGCAAATTTGGCCCTCAAGGGACAATTGACGTTGACCAAAAATACGAAAAGATTGGCACTCTCAAATCAAAAACGACTGACTTTGATGGCGACGATAAAAAATTACGCGCTCTGATAAAAAAATACGAAGCCCTCATACAATTTGAGCAAAGTTCTGGGCTAACCGCACAACGCGCTTTAAACCTAGCGATGGGCGTAATCCCCGACAACTTTGACGCGATGATTGCCGAGGCAAAATCTATCGGCAAACTCACTTTCATTCAAATTGACAAAACGGATAAAACCAACGAATACAAGGAATTAAAGGCCAAACGACTTTCATTAGAAAAAGCGCGTGAAGCACTATCGTTGCTCAAAGGGCAAGGAGGCAGCATCGAAGAACTCATTAGACTCGAAAACCAGATTCTCGATATCGAGAATAAAATCCAAGCGTTAGGCGTAAAACTGGGCGAATATGACCAAGAAAAAGAATTTTGCACGGTCAAGTTTACGCTCAAAGAAGTGCGCGTGGCTAACAGAAAAATTCCACTCAGCCAGCGACTCATAGTTGCGTTTGAATGGACAGTCAAATATTATTTTGGCATTCTAGCTATTCTCTTTATAGGTACCTTATTTATTCTTGCGCTATTAGCATTTGTCAATGTTGCGCTGGTTATTTTGGATAAACTAAAATGGCTGCCAAGAGTCCAAGTTTGACAGTCGTCCAAACTAACGTTTGGCAGGAGTCCAAGCGTTGCTCCAGTTTTTGCTTCAAAAAACTTTTAGTTTGGCATGTTTGGCAGTGCCAAGTTCAAACTGGCGACTCCTGTTACCCGTCAATAGAACATTGACAAAGTACTCTATATTTTCAGATAATTATTTTCAAAGTAGGATAAGCCTCAGAATAAATTCTGAGGCTAACAGCTAAAGTAGGCTAAAGCCTACTAACCGTCTTGCAGTAAGATAAGCCTCAGAATAAATTCTGAGGCTAACAGCTCAAGTAGGCTAAAGCCTACTAACCGTCTTGCAGTGCCCTGACACGTACTTAAGCTTTTAGACAACGGCTTTAGCCGTTGGCTGAAGGGTGCTTATGGAAAAGCATTGACATTCCTTCGAGGACTACTCGCGATGAAAAAAATCCTGCAAATCGACGGTGGCGGCATTCGAGGAGTCATACCATCCACTGTTATTGCCAACTTGGAAAAACAATTGGATAAGCCGCTATGTGATTGCTTTGATTTGATTACCGGTACCTCCACCGGCGCGATAATCGGCGGCGGTATTGCCGCCGGCGTGCCGGCCGCAAAAATTGCCAGCCTGTATCTTGACAAGGGCGAAGAACTCTTTACGCCACGGACTTGGTTCAATCCAATGAACTGGCTTCGCAGTAAATATGATCGCGATCCTTTCATAAATGAGATAGCCGAAACTGAGACAGAAAATCTCGATGAGCATGGAAATAAAATCCCACTCGGCAAAATCAAACTTTCTGATCTCAATACCCGATTTATGGCTACCGCCTTCAATCTCTGCTCCCAGAGAACCCATTTCATTAAATCATGGTTTGTGGAGCATGAGAAATATCAACTTGTGGACGTGATTTCATGGTCAGCGCTTTCGGCCGTGCATTACTTCGGCAAAATCAACGTCGATTATTATAAATGGTGTCATTACAAACCAGGCTCTCAGAGCGATTATGAAGAATGCCGCTACGATCCGGTAGCTGGCGGTGCAAACGAGAAAGGTGCCGTCTTTCAGGACGGAGGCCAAGGTGCCAACAACAACACTTTGGGCTATGTGCTGACGGAAATTATGGCAAATGAGTGGACAAGAGATGAAGAAGTTTATATTCTTTCACTAGGCGCGGGAAACCTCGAACAATATATTCCATACAACAAGGCCAAAAACTTCGGTCTCATTAGACAAGGGATTCTCTATTTATCTCAAGCGAGAGAAGAATCTCTTGTGGATCAAGTACTCGCCGCCATCCATGTGTCGATATACCCGCAAATATTGGGACACGAGTCGAAAATAAAGTTCAAACGGATTGACAAAGCGCTGACAAAAAAGGAATATGGACTGGATAAAGCTAAATACATTGACCAATACAAGGAATATGGCGACGAACTGTCCAAACAGATTACGGCTGATGACTTGAGACTGCTTCAATCTCAATAACTTTCCAGGTAGTTACACTGGCTTTAATAATACATACCGAAGGGGCTAATAGAGTTAACAAGGAAGCCCTTTTGGTACGAGATTAAAATAAATAAAAAGAGGCAACGCCCCAAGAAAGCCCCAACGGGGCGACATTAATATAGCCAGGGGCATCGCCCCTGGCTTTAATAATAATACGACTTTCCAGGGGCATCGCCCCTGGCTTTAATAATACGCCCCTTTCTTGCTCATAGTTAATTAAATTTCCTTTATAAATCAATCGTTTATTTATGAAAACCGACCTTGTCCTCGAAGAAATAGAACGCCAACCCCTACACCAATTCACCGAACAAGCCTATCTCGACTACGCCATGTACGTCATTTTAGATCGCGCCCTACCCCACCTCGGCGACGGTTTAAAACCAGTACAGCGGCGCATTATCTACTCCATGTCAGATTTAGGGCTTAAAGCCGACAGTAAACACAAAAAATCGGCCCGCACCGTGGGCGACACACTTGGGCGTTTCCACCCACACGGCGACATGGCATGCTACGAAGCAATGGTATTGATGGCGCAACCTTTTTCCTTTCGCTATCCACTGGTAGATGGACAAGGCAATTGGGGTTCAATGGATGACCCAAAATCCTTTGCCGCCATGCGTTATACCGAAGCGCGTTTAGCCGCCTATACCGACGTACTCTTGAGCGAATTAGGACAAGGCACGGTAGACTGGCAACCCAATTTTGATAACACGTTAGAAGAGCCAACCTTATTACCGGCCCGTTTGCCAAATGTTCTGCTCAACGGCACGATGGGTATTGCCGTCGGCATGGCAACCGATATTCCACCGCACAATCTGTGCGAAGTGGCCGAGGCCTGTATTTACCTGCTAAAACACCCGAATGTCGGCATCGCCGACTTACGTGCCTATTTACCCGGCCCCGATTATCCCACCGAGGCCGAAATCATCACGCCGGCCGCTGAATTATTAAAAATATACGAAACCGGCAACGGCTCCATTCGGATGCGGGCCACCTATCTCCGTGAAAACGGCGATATTATAATCACTGCGCTACCTCATCAAACTTCGGGCAGTAAAATCATCGTCCAAATCGCGGCGCAAATGACGGCCAAAAAATTGCCCATGATAGAGGATGTGCGCGACGAATCTGACCATGAAAATCCGGTGCGTTTGGTGATAGTGCCGCGCTCTAATCGCGTCAATATTGACAGCGTGATGACGCACTTATTTGCTACCACCGACTTGGAGCGCAGTTATCGCGTCAATCTCAATATGATTGGGCTTGATGGCCGTCCTCAAGTCAAAAACCTCAAAACGCTTCTCTCAGAATGGCTGGAATATCGCCACCAAACCGTGCGCCGCCGCTTACAATATCGCCTTGATAAAATCCGCAACCGTTTGCACCTTCTCGAAGGCTTGCTTATCGCCTATTTAAATATAGATGAAATAATCGCCATTATCCGCGAACAAGACAAGCCCAAACCGGTGCTGATGAATAAGTTTGGACTCAGCGAAGCACAAGCCGACGCGATTTTAGAACTCCGTTTGCGCCAACTCGCCAAACTGGAAGAAATAAAAATTCGGGGCGAGCAAGAAGAACTTTCCAAAGAGCGCGATGCTTTAGAGGAGACATTAAACGCTGAAAACAAGCTTAACAAATTGATTATTAAAGAAATTAGGGCGGATGTCAACAAATACGGCAATCCACGCCGTTCTCCCATTGTGGAACGCGAACAAGCGCAAGCCTTTGATGATACCGCATTAATTTCATCGGATCCGATTACCGTCATTTTATCGGCCAAAGGCTGGGTACGAGCGACCAAAGGCCATGAGGTTGATCCAACCACGCTAAATTATAAGGCTGGCGACGAATTTGCCGATGTTTATCGAGGGCGTAGCAATCAACAAGTTGTCTTTATCGACGCCAGCGGCCGCTTTTACTCCGCGCCGGCCCATACGCTGCCTACGGCGCGAGGACAAGGTGAACCCTTGGCCGGCCGCTTTACGCCGCCTAATGGCATCAGCTTTGTGCATGTTTTATTAGGTGAACCTGACGCTTTTTATTTATTAGCTTCTAATGCTGGCTATGGCTTCGTTATCAAATTAGAGGACATGTACGCCAAAAGTAAGGCCGGGAAAAGGATCTTGAATTTGCCCCAAGGCGCTAAAATACTGCCGCCACTGCTGATTACTGATCTGGAAACAGAACATTATGCGGTGGCTACCACCGCCGGCTATTTAGGCATCGTGCCCCTGTCAGAGTTGCCGCGTTTAGCCAAAGGCAAAGGTGTCAAACTCCTTGGTATTCCCATCAAAAGAAACAAAACAGAAAAAGAAACAGTGGTAGCCCTAAGGTTATTAAAACCAGCAAAGGATATTTTGACGGTACATGTTGGTAAACGCCATCTAACGCTCAAAGCACGTGACATTGAAGCTTACACCGGCGAACGGAGTCGGCGAGGACAAAAATTGCCGCGTGGCTTTCAAAATATTGAACGGGTAGAAGTCACTCATCCGGAGTCCAAACTTTAGTTTGGCAGGAGTCCAAGTTTAGCAACGCTAGTACAACTAATTACGCGGATAAACGAATTAAAAGCAATAACTACAAGGATGAAAAGCAATAACGAAACGGATGAAAAGCGATAACTACTAATTAACGCTAGTACAACTAATTAACGTTAGTACAACGAATTACGTGGATAAACGAATTATTGTGCTTATCACTATTCGTTGTACTTACCACAATTAGCAGCGCTTACTTCGTTTCGTTTATCCCCGTCATTAGTTGTACTAACGGCTTGAAATGAATTAATTCGTTTATCCGCGTAATTAGTTGTACTTAATTCGTTTATCCGCGTAATTAGTTGTACTTATCGTAATTAGTTGTACTTAAATTCGCTTATCCGCGTAATTCGTTGTACTTATCGTAATTAGTTGTACTTAAATTCGCTTATCCGCGTAATTAGTTGTACTTATCGTAATTAGTTGTACTTAAATTCGCTTATCCGCGTAATTAGTTGTACTTAGCGTAATTAGATGTACTCAATTCGCTTATCCGCGTAATTCGTTGTACTTATCGTAATTAGTTGTACTTATCGTAATTAGATGTACTTCAATTCGCTTATCCGCGTAATTCGTTGTACTTCAATTCGTAATTGGCACTATTCCAACCCATTGCCGCTCGCATGGGGCTAACATGCGGCCAAGATGAAGCTTGGGGCCATGTTTTGATTTGACAACATTCAAAATATTTTATGGCCCTAAAACGAAATGAGTACAACGAATTACGCGGATAAACGAATTAAAAGCAATAACTACAAGGATTAGCTCCGCTGACCTTCGGTTCGTTATAAAAACTTGATCATCGAGTACTAACGGCTTGGAGTTAGTAGTTTGTAGTTTGTAGTTTGTAGTTTGTAGTAGGCGATTTATCGCCTTAAACGTTAGTAGTTAGTAGTAGGCAATTTATCACCCACTACTACAAACGGAAAGTGGCTAAAGCCACTACTACAAACGGAAAGTGGCTAAAGCCACTACTACAAACTGCCTCCTTGTCAGTGGCTAAAGCCACTACTACAAACGGAGCTTTGGGATTCCAATTCCAATGGTTCCCAAAACTGAATGGAAATCCAAAGCTGAAGTTTTGGGACTCCTTGCCGTCCAAAGCTAAAATTTTGGAGTCCATGCCATGAAATCACACGGCTGGAAAAACCTCCAAGGTTTGGCAACGCTTTCAGGTTTATCCCAAGAATGAAGTCTCTTAATAGATGGCCCTTATTCGTTTATTTAATAGCAAAATTGAGTCCTTGAATATGTACACAATTGAATATGCCCAGAGCGTAATTGATGATGTCGCCCATTTGCGTACTTATGATCGTGCCAAAATTTTGGATAGCATTGAAGTACAATTACTACACGAGCCAACACAACCAACACGAAACAAGAAGATTATTGTAGGTTTAGTTCCAGCGTGGGAACATGTAGAACCGATTTGGGAATTACGTGTGGGCGAATATCGTGTTTTCTATGATGTAGATGAAGAAACATCTGTTGTGATCATTCGTGCCATTCGACACAAACCGTCCCATAAAACAACAGAGGAAATACTATGAAAATGGTCTGTCTTGAACAATCAACGCTGGATACCTGTGTGAACGCCGCCCAAGAAGAACGTGTCGTCATCACACGCAATAGCAAGCCCATTGCGCTCATTATTGGTGTCGAAGGAATGGATGAAGAGCAGTTGCAATTAGGGAGCAGCGACCCGTTTTGGAAACTTATCACCGAGCGGCGCCAACAAAAGACGATTAGCCGCGCTCAGTTAGAGCAAACAATAGTCAATAGTAATTAACACGCACCAACCCCGAAGGGGTTGAATGTGAATAGCTACTGACAAGTACAACGGATACGCGAAATAAACGGATAAATCATAACAACGAAAACTGTTTTATTAAAACAACCCCGAAGAGCATGGAGTCCAAAGCTGAAGCTTTGGATAACCGGCCGTCCAACGGGCCGTCCAACGGGCATGTGTAATCCGTTTATTCCTAAAAGAAGTTGTACTATCGTTCGTCCAAAGCTTCAGTTTTGGATTCCATGTACTTAACTAAACAAACTGTTTCTATGATTATGCCATTAAAAACACAAGAGTCTGAAATGTCTTTGGAATCAAATAATTACCCATTATCTGAACAACGCTTGACACAAGTACATTTTGAGTCTTTTAAGGCCTTTGAGCAACGTGTACAAGTAGACTTAAATCCCGTTACCCTGATTGCTGGTGTCAATAGTGGTGGCAAAACGAGCATTCTTCAAAGTTTGCTTCTCGCTCGTCAAACCTTGATTACACCTTATAGGCAAACGGTGGAAAATGCACTCAAGTATGATAGCGAACTCTTTGGATTTGCCTCTTTCTACGAACTCATTTTTGGCAACCCTCTTCCAAACGACAAGGGAGGAATACAATTAGGTTTTACGGTTCAGATTAAACCACAATTAGCTTCCAATTCATTGTTTCCAAAATGGAGTGACTATTTCAATGAATTGCCAGCGGAGAGTGAAAAAGTCGTCTGCGTCGATTTAAACATTCAGTTTAATTACGACGACAAGCAACAAATTGTGGTGGCGAGTCAAATCGAAATGTCGGCCCATTTTCGTCAGAGTCACTGTGGCAGCCTCATTATTGAACCTCAAGGCGAAACTTGGCGAATTAAACAACTGTGTGTGGGTGATATTGAGCAAGAAATTAATGACGAAAACTGGATAAATCTGGTTGAACAACGTTTGAGCGTTGATCGCTTTATGCCGGTTTTAAAGGGACAACCGGTTTGGACTTCAGACATGCCAAAACCGGAGCGACTTTTTTATGGAATGTTCATCTCTATTTTTACCCCGGCATTGGCATTGTTACGTGAAGAATTAGAAAAGCGGCTTTTTTACGTTGGGCCGTTGCGTAGTGCCCCGCAACGATATTATTTACGTCAAAGTGTTGTTGGCTTAGATGTGGGTACGAGTGGAGAAGCGGCCGTGCAGTTGCTTTATGAAAACTGGGAAAAATCGGTTAATTTTGTCTCAATACCAGACAATCTGGAAAATTTTCGCCCCGCGCAAACAGAATCCACTTCAATGGCTTTAAAAAAAGCCGTTCGACAAGCACTCCGGTTGTTAGGAATGGAACAGCTATTGACTGTTAAAAAACAAGGCGAAAGTTATGAAGCGTTACTGAGTTTACTTTCTAAACCGCAAACAGATGTTTCTATTGTGGAAGTCGGCTTTGGTGTCAGCCAGATTTTGCCGATTATAGCAGTCAGTTTGCTTTCACCGGTGAACAGTCTTTTAATTTTTGAACAGCCTGAGATTCATTTGCACCCACGCGCTCAAGCCGGATTAGGAGAGTTCTTTCTTTGTTTAGCCCGTAGTGGGCGTCGAGTGTTGGTAGAAACTCACAGCGATCATCTCATTAACCGCTTACGTCGTCGGATAGCAGAAGATAAAAGCAACCATTTTGAAAATTGGGTCAATATTTTATTCGTCCACCCGCCAGAGAATGGACGAGGCGCTGTTGTAGAAAAAGGGCGGATTGATAGATATGGGCAAATTGAAAATTGGCCGCCGAGCTTTTTGGCAGAAAGTGCTAACGATGCTCGCGCTATTATGTTAGCGGCCTCTACCAAACGCATTGAGGACAGAAAACAATAAGTGATGAGATTATCCCTTCGAGGGAGAGTCTCCGTTTAACATTAATAAAACAAGGAAATACCAACTCATGTCACTACCATCGCACATAAGGATTGTGCCCGATCTGTCATTGTTGATTTGCCCACCCAATCCTAACCAATGGGAGACGGACTTTTATATCTTATACTCGACGGTGTTTATGCAACATGATAAAAAAGTCAAGGAATTACGAGAGAGAATACTTGAGTTACGCGAATATGGATATCAATGTGAAGTCGCTTGGGCGTTATCGGATGAGTTGAAAGTACAGTTGTACAACGAATTTCCATGGAACGCCATCAATGAAATTCCTTGGGTTCGTGATATGATGTTAACCTTTCCTGGCTGGGTGGAGGCTGTCGAATCCATCTTGGTTGAACATGATTCTAATGCAAAAATTGAACCAGATATTGTACCTAGCCACGTTAAGGATGAAACCAAACAAGCTTGGTTGGATGTGTTAGTTGCCGGGATGCAGAATACCACAGACTTATCTCGTATTACTTCCTATCCTGAACAAGAAACGGTCCAACTGCGTGTTCTGTTTTATGACGACGATTCAGAGGAATATGAAGTCAAACTCATACGTCGGATCACCGAGTGGGATGCTGTTCGGCAGCAGCTTGATCCTTGGTTTGCCGAAGGTTTGCCATGGCACGGTGAATACCCATATAGGCCTGATAATTGGATATCAGGTAAACCGTTTCCGAAAAGAAACAGTCGTAGAGGCCCTGGTTTTTTAGATAAACATCAGCAAATTTGGGTATGGGATAGGGCGGAACATCACTGGGATGTCCAAGAACGCCGTCAAGGGTTCGGAAAATACTTTCGAGTTTCAAGTGACGGAAGATTGCTCGATTAAGTCCAGTAGTCCGTCCAAAGCGGCAAGCTTTGGATTCTAACGGGCCGTCCAAAGCTGAAGCTTTGGACTCCATGAATAACTTTACAAACAGTGGAGTTGAGAACATATGTTGTTAATTAATATCGGAATCATAGCGAGTGCTTATATTGGTGCGCGGTTGGTTGAACGTTATAGCTCTAAAAAATGGCTAATCGATAGCAACAGGGGGCCTAAATCGCTCGAAAAAACGTCTTCTTCTCAACGGGTTGCCAAGGAGAAGAGCACTCATCAACCAATGACGCTTGAAAGTGTCAGAGAGAGCACGGCGGTTGAAGAGATTACACATGATCATTATTTAAAAGTGAGTCTGGCGGCTCTGGGGTTGACAGTCATTCGCCCTTTTTATCCTGCCTTAACCTTGTTAAGTATCGGCGTGATTGTTTATGCCTCCTATCCGCTTGTCAAAAATGCTGAAAAATCGCTGTTAAAGGAGCGGCGTGCCAACAATGATTTGCTGAGTTCACTTGTCAGTATTCTGTCCCTTGCCAGTGGTGAGTATTTGGCGAGTGCCATTCAAGCCTCTGTTTATCACTTTGGCAACAAAATGGTGACCAAAAGCAAAGACCTTTCTACCCAAATGCTCACCAATGTCTTTGAACAGCAGCCGAGCAAGGTATGGGTTTTAAAAGACCATCAAGAAATTGAAGTGCCACTCGAAGCACTACAGATTGATGACATCGTGGTAGTGAAGGCGGGTGAAGTTATACCGATTGATGGGTTTATCACTGCCGGAATGGCGATGATTGACCAACACGCGTTGACCGGAGAAGCCGTGCCGGCGGAAAAAGGCCTCGGTGATCAAGTGTTTGCCGCTACTCTCATCGTGAGCGGCCGAATCCAGGTGAAAGTTGAAAAAACAGGGCGTGAAACCACCATTTCCAAGCTAGGCGAGATTTTGAATCACACGGCCGAGTTTAAAACGGCTCTTCAGTTGAAGGGAGAAAAATGGTCGAATAAAATCGCTATGCCCTTGATCGCTACGAGTATCGTCTCGGCACCGTTATTAGGAATATCATCAGCAACCGCCATTCTTTACAGTGTTCCGTCAAATGCGATCAGAATATTTACCTCTCTTCAGACCTTTAATCATCTCACCTTGGTCTCCAATAAGGGCATTTTAGTCAAAGATGGACGCGCTATCGAGGAGTTGACCAAGATAGATACCGTACTGTTCGATAAAACAGGGACGTTGACAAAGGCCGAACCAGAAGTTGGGCAAATCGTGGTTTGTGACGAGTTAGGAGAAGATGAAATCTTGGCCTACGCGGCCTCGGCCGAGCATAGGCTCACGCATCCCATCGCCCATGCGATTGTTAAACAGGCCCAAGAACGGCACTTGAGCTTGCTTGATATAGAAGAGGCTAACTATAAAATCGGCTATGGTGTCACGGTTCAGCTTAATAATAACCAAGTCATCAAAGTTGGTAGTGCTCGCTTTATGAGCCAAGAAGGGATCACTCTGCCGCCGAAAATTGCAGAAGCGAAAGCGCTGGGTGAGGAAGAAGGTTATTCCTTAGTCATGGTGGCGCTCAACCAGCAACTTCAGGGCGCGATTGAAATAAGGCCTCAAGTACGGCCAGAAGTGCAACAGATTATCGCCGGTTTACGACAACGTGGCATCAAAAAAATGTTCATTGTCTCTGGCGATCATAAACGGCCTACCCAAAAATTGGCCGAGGCGCTTGGCATGGATAATTATTTTTATGAGGTTCTGCCACAGAACAAAGCCAGTATTGTTGAGCAACTCCAAAAACAAGGCCGTCGGGTTTGTTTTGTCGGAGATGGCATCAATGATGCGATTGCGATGAAAAAGGCGAATGTCTCGATTTCGTTACGTGGCGCGTCCTCTATTGCCACTGATATGGCTCAGGTGGTATTTATGGACGGTAGCCTCTCTCACTTGTGCGATATTTTTGACATCTCAAAGCAATTGAACAATAAGTTAAAAAACAGTATTACATTTTGGACGGGATTCGGAATAACCAATATTACCGGGAGTTCTTTGATTTACGGAATTATGGGTTCAACGATTTTTTATGTGACGGTTTTTGGGTTTGGAATCGCTCATGCGATGCTTCCCTTAAGACAACTTAAACAGAAGGAAAAGAACCACAAAAATTGAGTATATGCCGGAAAATTTTCTTTGGCCGGCCGATGGAGTCCAAAGCTTTAGCTTTGGCAGCTTTGGCATTGGAGTCCAAAGCTTTAGCTTTGGCATTGGAGTCCAAAGCAACGGGCCGTCCAACGGGCCGTCCAAAGCGGATGTTTTGGATTCTAACGGCTCGTCCAAAGCGGATGTTTTGGATTCTAACGACTCGTCCAAAGCTGAAGCTTTGGGACTCCAACTGTCTAAAGCTGAAGTTTTGGATTCTATGACTAATTCTACAAACACTGGAGGTGAGAGCAGATGTTATTAGTCAATCTATCAGTCATAGCAAGTGCTTATATTGGTGCGCGGTTATTTGAGCGTTATAGTTATAAAAAATCGCTAACCGATAGTAACATGGAACTTCAATCGCTCGAAAAAACGCATTCTTATCAAGAGGTTGCTAAGGAGAAGCGCACTCCTCAATCAGTGACGCTTGAAAGTGTCAGAGAGAGCAAGGCGATTGAAGAGATTGAGAAAGGGCATGAGCATCACTTTAAAGTGGGTGCGGTGACTATGGGGTTGGCAGTCATTCGCCCTTTTTATCCGGCCTTAACTTTGTTAAGTATCGGCATGATTGCTTATACCGCCTATCCGATTCTGAAACAGACCGAAAACTCGTTGTTAAAGGAGCGGCGTATCAAGAATGATTTGCTCACTGCAGTTGTCAGTATTATGTCCCTTGCCATGGGTCAGTATTTTGCCAGCGCTCTTCAAGCTTGGAGTTATCATTTTGCCATCAAAATGATGACCAAAAGCAAAGAGATTTCTACCCAAATGCTCACCAATGTCTTTGAACAGCAACCAAGCAATGTATGGATTTTAAAAGACCATATGGAAGTTGAAGTGCCACTCGAAGCACTTCAGATTGATGATATTGTGGTCGTGAAGGCGGGTGAAGTTGTGCCGGTTGATGGCATTGTCATCGAGGGTATGGCGATGATTGACCAACAGGCTTTGACGGGAGAAGCCGTGCCAGCGGAAAAAGGCTTTGGTGATAACGTGTTTGCCGCTACTCTTGTCGTGAGAGGCCGAATCCAGGTGAAAGTTGAAAAAACAGGCCTTGAAACGACTATTTCTAAACTTGGCGATATTTTGGATAACACGGCTGATTTTAAAACGGGGCTTCAGTTGAAGGGAGAAGAATGGTCGAATAAAGTGGCTATGCCTTTGCTCGCTACTGGTCTCGTTTCTGCACCGTTCTTAGGGGTTTCATCAGCAACCGCCATGCTTTTTAGTGCCCCTACCAACACGGTTGAAATATTAACTTCACTTCATACGTTTAATCATCTCACCTTGGTATCGAAAAAGGGCATTTTAATCAAAGATGGACGCGCTCTTGAAGAGTTGACCAAGATAGATACTATCCTGTTCGATAAAACAGGGACGTTGACGAAGGAAGAACCTGAAGTTGGAAAAATCGTGGTTTGTGACGAGTTAGGAGAAGATGAAATCTTGGTTTACGCGGCCTCGGCCGAGCATAGGCTTACGCATCCCATTGCCCAGGCGATTGTTAAACAGGCTAAAAAGCGGCACTTGGGCTTGCTTGAGATAGAAGAGGCTAACTATAAAATCGGTTATGGTGTGACGGTTCACCTTAAAAACCAAGTCATCAAAGTCGGTAGCGCTCGCTTTATGAACCGAGAAGGAATTGCTCTGCCGCCGAAAATAGCAGAAGCGAAAGTGCTTGGCGAGGAAGAAGGTTATTCCTTAGTCATGGTAGCACTCAATCAGCAACTTCAGGGCGCGATTGAAATAAGGCCTCAAGTACGTCCAGAAGTGAAAAAGATTATCGCTGGTTTACGACAGCAGGGCATCCAACACATTGCTATTGTCTCTGGCGATCATAAACGGCCTACCCAAAAAATGGCAGAGGCGCTTGGCATGGATAATTATTTTTATGAGGTTTTGCCACAGAACAAAGCCGATATTGTTGAGCAGTTCCAAAAGGAAGGTCGTCGGGTTTGTTTTGTTGGAGATGGCATCAATGATGCGATTGCGATGAAGAAGGCGAATGTTTCTATTTCGTTACGTGGTGCTGCTTCTGTTGCCACGGATATGGCTCAGGTGGTGTTAATGGACGGTAGCCTTTCTCACCTGTGTGATATTTTTGATATTTCAAAGAAGTTGAATGTCAATTTACAAAAGACTTTACTATTTTGGGCCGGCTATGGGGTAATTAACATTGCCGCGAACTCGTTTTTACAGGTTGGAATTCTGAAATCTACGATTCTTTATAGCATTGTTTTAGGGCTTGGAATCGAGCATGCGATGCTTCCTTTAGGGCAACTTGGACAAGGGGAGAAGAAAAAGGCTTGGGCTAGGGCCCTTGATTTCAAAACTTCCAGTTTGGAAGGGAAGTACTGAGGTATTTTGGCGCGGTTTGGGGGCCATAGTTTAATTTGGAAACATGCAAAATAATTTATGGCCCTCACGTCAAGTGGCGAAAGTGCTTGGCGAGGAAGAAGGTTATTCCTTAGTCATGGTAGCACTCAATCAGCAACTTCAGGGCGCGATTGAAATAAGGCCTCAAGTACGTCCAGAAGTGAAAAAGATTATCGCTGGTTTAC